>Ga0182234_10103_pt1 | contig 37135 bp, 39 predicted proteins | sample hydfratesGB_TM_A_FD_145595 | JGI IMG/M metagenome (GOLD analysis project Ga0182234, IMG submission 145595) | Subsurface microbial communities from deep shales in Ohio, USA - hydraulic fracturing test GB_TM_A | ecosystem: Environmental > Aquatic > Deep subsurface > Shale gas/oil reservoir >...
TGTCGGGAGCCTCGAGTTCACCACGGGCTTTTTCGACAGCAGCAAGAACCTGGTCTTTCTTGCAACTTACAATAGCGTCAGACAATTCTTTGTATAATTCTTCTTTTGTCGTTGTTACAACCTCCTTTCCATAGAGATCCTGAGACCACCGATTCAATCGGTTTACTCACATGAAAAAGAGGATATGAATTGTATATAGCCTGAATTGCATCGAATTTGCGAAAGATAGATGAATGAGCGAACCCTATGAGGTTTGTCAAGGGGCATAAGTAATTACCAGTGGTATGGGAAATTATAACGGTTTTAAAATACATAACCTCGTTTTAATGGACCTTGTTCTGAAATGATATAAATAATATTAAAAAAGAAGTTTAATCCCCTTAACTAAAAGGTGAATGTATGCAATCATCATTGAGTGATACTATCTGGCTCTCTGAAAAAAGGAAAAGGCTTCTTTTACTACTAATGGAAGGACCCAGAAATATAGACCAGATCAAAACGTCCCTTAATGTTACATCAAAAGCAATGATGCCCCAGATAAAAATACTCAGGGAACAAAACCTGATTATTGAAGAGGACAGGGTTTATCGGCTTTCGGATATAGGGGAAATTATAGTGAAAAATATGGTCCCACTGTTGAAAACCCTGGGAGTTATAGAGGAAAATAACGACTACTGGGCAACCCGGGATTTAAGTTCAATTCCGGAAGAACTTGATTCACGGCTGGGTGATATAGGGGAATGTATGGTAATAGAGCCGGATATGAACCACCTTTTTGATCTGCCCGAAGAATTCAGCAAGAATCTTATCAAGTCTAATAAAGTTATGACAATAATGGCCTATTTCCATCCTCTGTATCCCGATCTATATTATGAACTGGCAAATAACGGCGTTCAGATAGATCTCATACTTACTGAGCCAATTTACAAGCGGATGAAAGAAGAACATACTGATAAATTCCGCCACATTGTTGAAAGGGAACATACCAATCTATATATTTGCAACGAAGTCAATCTTACATCCGTTGTAACAGATAGGTTCATTTATCTCTGCCTCTTCAATAAGAACGATATGTACGATCATAAGAAAATAATGAGTTTTGATGCAAGTGCACTTCAATGGGGGACTGAATTATATAAGCACTTCCGCCAGAAATCAACTCTGATAGAATGGGATTTGCCCGAACTGAATGATTGAAATGGCATGGAAAAATGTACCACTAAAATCCAAACTTGTGTTTTTTATCCTGATAGGGATACTTGTGGTACTGATTACATCAACTGCAGTAATTATTTCAACAGTGACTGCCCAGGAAGAGGAACTGGCATACCAGCAATCAATAGAGAAGGCGAAAAACTATGCCAATAAGTTTGATGCTGAAATGCGATCAAATCAGGCTACAGGACAGGCAATCGCCCATTCCCTTACACAGTACCATTCCGAAAACCGTACAGAAGTAAACAATATATTGCTAAAGCTTCTGGAAAAAAATCCTGATTTGCTGGGAACCTATGTCTGTTTTGAGCCAAATGCCTTTGATGGTATGGATAGTAGTTATGCAAACACAACCGGTCATGATGAAACCGGGAGATTTATTCCATACTGGAACAGGATATCGGGAAATATAACACTTGATCCATTACTTGATTATGAAACGTCCGGATACTACCAGCTGCCAAAGAAACTAAAGCGGGATATCGTTACTGAACCCTATTACTATGAAGGTGTATTCATTGTAAGTTATGTCACACCCATAATAAGAGAGGGCGAGTTTATCGGCATCGGGGGTGTCGATGTATCCCTGAATCATCTGAATGGCATAGTAAACAATATAAAAGCCTTTGATACCGGTTATGCGATTATGACTGGAAATACGGGGATTCTCATATCCCATCCTACAAATGAAGAACTGGTGGGAGCAAAAACCCTCTATGACTACGGTGTACCGGAAATTACACAGATGGCTGATGAAATAAAATTCGGCAATAGTGGCTATATTGAAACAATCGATCCCATTACCGGCAAAGATGTGGTCATGTTCTATGAACCAATAAAGACTTCAAATTTTGCATTTATCCTGGTGGTACCAAAGGATGAGATGCTTGCAGGAGTAACAGACCTCAGGAATAGATTACTTTTGATATCCTCAATATCATTGATATTCATGGGAGCTGTTGCAATCTTGATTACCAGGTCGGTGACAGGCCCGATAAATGAAATAGTGAACGACTTTAAGAATATATCTGATGCTGCTATCGGGGGGAAACTTGATGAACGGGCTGAAACAGACGTAGATATTGATTTCCGGGAAATACCTCAAGGGTTGAATGATATACTCAATGCTCTTGAAAATGCCAGTCAGTTACGAGAAGAGATGGAAAAAGTTGTCAACAACAGCCCGGTAATTGTTTTTAAATGGAAAGCAGAAAAAAACTGGCCTGTTGAAGTTGTATCAAAGAACATATCCCAGTTTGGATATTCTCCGGAAGATTTCGGACCGAATGGCCTTGATTACGGGGATATTGTTCATCCGGATGACCTACCCGAGGTTGAGGCAAAACTAGGAGAAATATGCGCCGGTAAGGAAACCCAGTTCAATATAGAGTACAGGATACTGACAAAAGACGGTGAAACCCGGTGGGTTGATGAGCGTACCTTCATCCAGAGAGAGCAGCGTGAAATCATACATAATATGATTACTAAAGATAATGACATCGACAGCCAGGTTTCTGACCTGGAAGGCAAATGCCATGATGTGAAATATCTCCAGGGCGTAATCGTGAATATCGATGAAAGGAAACAAGCTGAAGAAGCCCTTCTTAAAATTGAAGATATACGGAAAAAAGAAATACACCACAGGATAAAGAATAATCTTCAGGTTATATCCACACTATTGTACCTTGAGTCTGAAAAATTCAGGGACAATGAAGTGCTGGGTGCTTTCAACAATAGCAGGGACAGAGTTCGCACAATGGCTCTTGTACATGAGAAACTTTACCAGTCAAAGGACATGGAGAGCATCGATTTTGCAGACTATAGCAAAAATCTTATCAATTATCTGTCCCAATCCTATGTACTTGATAAAAGTGAAGTAGATATAAAAATTAATGTGGAAAACATATTTTTGGGAATGGATACAGCCGTTCCACTCGGAATAATTATTAATGAACTTGTATCCAATTCATTAAAGTATGCTTTTGATAAAGGTAAAGGCACTATAATAGTCGAGCTTCGAAAAATAAATGATCATCACAGACTGGTTGTCAGTGACAATGGTATTGGAATGGAGAATGAAATTGATTTCGAAGACACAGATTCCCTTGGCCTTTTGCTTGTCCATACACTTGCAGAACAGATCAATGCAACAATAGAAATAGACACATCAAATGGTACAAGGTTTGAAATTACTTTCCAGGAAAATAATCAAGAAGTAACAGAGGGTGAAGATGTCAGGTGAAAAAATTCTCGTGGTAGAAGATGAAAATATAGTAGCCCTTGGCATAAAAAAAATGCTCAAAGGAATGGGTTTCAGGGTGCCCAGCATAGCAGCTTCAGGTGAAGAAGCTATACAAAAAGCTGAGATCACTTTTCCGGATCTTGTACTTATGGACATAATGCTGAAAGGTAAGATTGATGGAATTAAAGCAGCTGAAACAATATATGGCGCCATGGACATCCCTGTTGTATACCTTACAGCTTATTCGGATGATAAAATACTTGAAAGGTCAAAGAAAACAAACCCCTACGGCTATCTTACAAAGCCCTTTGAGGAAAAAACCCTTCAAAATACTATTAAAGTAGCTCTGGACAATTACAGAAAAGAAAAAGAAAAAGAAAAGTGAAAATATTTATTTGAATTCAGTATAGCCACATTTACCACAGGTCAACCTGTCCTTATGTTCGGCAAGGAATACACCTTCGCCACAACGGGGACAGAACTGCCTGGTACGTTCGATATTATCGCCGTCTACTTTATAATACTCTTTTACAGCCATGTAACCACCTTATTCTTCACTTGCTTCTTCTGCTTTAGGTTCTGGAACCTCATTTCTTTTGAGGCTATATCCCTTTTCAACTTCTTTCATGCGGGACGCATCTTCATAGACCCTGGCATAACCGGATAATTCCTGCTTACCGAACATGTTTCTCATGCCCTGAACTACAATAAGTTCAATGGGCACATTCAGCATGGCTGCAAGTTTTGATTTGACATCATTTCTTGCAGGTGTTGGTCCCTCAAAAGTCACATTGAACTTCAGTTCCTTTCTGTTTAGAAGAGTGTTGTTCTTCTCTTCAATTATGCTGATATCCATACAACTTCCTCCACATAGTGTATAATTGTTCTTTACAATGCTGTTTATCAATGATCTTGTCAATTAGTTCTGTCATCTCTTCCTTTTTGGAAGCAGTAATACGGACAAACATCATACCTTCGCCAGGTTGTCCATAGAGAACGACGGATCCTACAGGGGCCATCATTATTGCAGGAAGAGATGCAAGATCTTCTTCTCCCTGCACAAATATCCTGAATCGTCGATTTGAATTTAATGCTTCCGCAAGTGCATCCACCAGTTCTTCGGTAATTGAACCGGCGGGATTATTTACAACCAATTCCTTGAAACCTGATTGTTTTGTACCTGTGATCATCTGCTCGCAAGCAGGTTGCCGATGAGTTTTGTCATCGATTACAAGTATATCTGGAATAATATTCGATTTGAGCAAGTGAAACGTAGTAACATCACCTACAGATATAAGTTTTATGGGGTCATCAAGATCCCTTGATACTTTTCCAATGTTTTCTTCGCCGAGTCCCTTATAGAGGACTCCGAATTTTTTACGTAACAAAGGACGCAGGGGTGCGGGTATCGAAATCGTTCCACCCAAATTATCGCACCTTCAAAGCATATTTATCAGGAATCGTAACCCCTATCTTTTTTGCGATTTCGGACTTTTCAGGGTCCACTATAACCAAAAGTCCGCTCCAATCGTTACTAAGGTTAGTGGTGCCACAAACCGGACATTCCTGACCTGAAACAAGCCTGTGACAATCCATACAAACAGATTCAACCATACTAAAACTCCTGATTATTTATTTGCTACAGCGGGTTTTCTCTGTTCATCGAGCCATTCCAGCTTACCTAGGGCAGGCTGTCGCATTGTCAGACCGATCTTACTATCACGCGGCTCCCTTTCATTGATACTCACAGCCACTATGCGAGCCCTTACACGATCGCCTTCGGAAAGAGCTTTACTTAGGTTCTTACTGATCAGCCGGCCATTCTTTCCATCATAGGACATGAAATCGTCTGTGATCTGGCTAACATGCAGAAGACCGTCCATTGCACCTATGCTGACAAAAGCTCCAAATTCAACGGTTTCAACAACTTCACCTTCGATTACTTCCTGCAGCGTCGGTATGAACATTATCGCTTCAAAAGTAACATCATAATAGACTGCGCCATCTCCTACAAGAATATGACCTTCACCAATCTCATCAATATCAGTGATCGCTACAACAGAACCGATCTTTTTGTCAACACGCCCTTCAAGTTTAGTTTTGAGAGCATTTTTGACACTGACCCTTACATCATCAGCAAGGAGACTGGGAGCGACCCGAACTGTATCAACAAGCTTCATCCTCTTGTACATATAATTATCTCCGCAATATCATTATATAAGAATACCAGAACTTCTCATCCCTTATAAACCATTGTGCTATTATTCAGATTACAGGAAATCAAGTTTGTTCTTTTGCCTCAGCCTTACAATAGGAATTTCCTTTTCTTTCAACCTTTGCTGTAATTCAATATCATTGGTCAATACAGCTGCATCATAAACGGGTGCAAGACGGACAATAACATCATCCGCAAATCCCTCTCCTTCTATAATATCACATCTTTCGGATAATGAAATAGCTACTTTCGCAGCTATTTTATCCTTACCCCGACAACTTCGTACAAGACCATCAAGTTCGTGCAGGATCGCTGTGGGCAGAAGGAATTGGTCAAAACCCAGTCTCCTGAGTTCTGTGAAAATGTCCACACCAAATTGTGCTGGAAGCATCAGCCCGTTTGTGTCAATAATAACATTCAATCCTCAATTACCCCGATACCGATCAATCTCCATCGAGAACCAATCCTGCGGCTTATGGCAACCATTGAACCAATGTCTGCACAAACAGGTCTTTTAAGATTGACCTCGGCAACATCTTCCCTGGCACTTGTAACAATACCCACAGTTGTGGCTGTGCCGGCGTTTAACATCAGGGGCTCACTTGTCTTGATCTGACCAATTTTCCCTTCATCATCCACTCCGACAACACGTTCAAGAAGTTTTAACCTGAGGGTGAAAGAATGATGGGTACTGGGTAATGTCCCAGGTTTACCTGCTACCTGACCGGTAAGAGTATCACTTTTTGTCAGGTCCGGATCAAGCTCAGTACCCACTGCCAAAAGACCCCCGGGAGTTGCTTCATCAACAGAAGTCGTACCTGCTATAATGCCAGTTACCCTGGTATGAATAGGATCCCAGTGAATGGCACCTTCACTTTCAACTTTCCTGCCCGGTTTTATCTCCAGATCATCACCAGTCTTCAATGTGCCTTCCGTAAGGGTACCACCAATAACACCACCTGATATCTGGTCAATAGGCAAGCCTGGACGGTTTATATCAAATGATCTTGCAATGAGCATTCGTGCCTCTCTATCAAGTTTATAGGTAGGAGTTGGAATAACTTTTTCCATTGCATCTATAAGTGCATCTATATTGATATCCTGCTGTGCAGAAATAGGAATTATGGGGGCGTTCTCTGCAACGGTGCCTTTAACAAAATCCTTTATCTGTTTATAGTTCTCTATGACATCTTTTCTGTTTACAAGATCAATCTTGTTCTGGACTATGACAACATTTTTGATACCAATGATGTCAAGAGCCATGAGATGTTCCTTGGTCTGGGGTTGGGGGCATTCTTCATTGGCGGCAATGACAAGAATAGCACCATCCATTATGGCTGCACCTGAAAGCATCGTGGCCATCAGTGTTTCATGCCCGGGAGAATCTACAAAGGATACAGTCCTGACAGGCTCTGTTTTTGCGCCACAGTGTGGACATTCTTTCTTTACTGAATAACACCGCGGTTCAGGGCAGGTGGGGCATTTCATAAAAGTTGTATCTGCATAACCCAGACGGATGGAGATACCTCTTTTCAGTTCTTCACTATGCTTATCAGTCCATACACCGGATAATGAACGTACAAGAGTGGTTTTTCCATGATCGACATGACCTACCATGCCAATATTAACACAAGGCTGACTCAATTTTTAATTTCCCTCCCTTTTGGGACTAAAGTAGAAATGTAGTTGATATAAGATGAAATTGAACGTGAAACACTTAATAATTCTAATTACGTAAAAATGTTGCTGTCAAAACAGGATTGTACAAAAATAAGGGGAGGAGTGATAAAGACATCACTCTTCTGGTTTTTGACGTGGTTTACGTCTCATATATAGAACAATAGCCCCTATAACCAATACTGCAATCACAAAACCCACGGGTAACATTAATCCATTTGCATCGGTATTGGATGAAGCCGATACCTGTGTTTTGATTTTCACATTGTCTGAAACCCTGTCATGACCTTTAGTGTCCTCATACTTGATTTCACTGTTTATGGCATAGGGTTTTTCAATCGCAGTATCCCCTACTTTTATCTTAAATACCGCAACGGCACTTTCCCCGACATCCATATCCCCCAGATATGCCTGGTCATCCGTAGTACTGAAGGGATCAGCTGCACTTATACGAACAATGGCATCCTTTACGGGTTCATTACCCGTATTGGTATAGGTAGCATGCAGCATTCCTTCTTCACCTATATTCAGCTGCCCGGAAACATTGGTAACCTCAAATTGTGCTTCCTTTTTCACATATACGGGAATGGTAACATTCTGGGAACCCACATCATACCATAGCCCCACATCCATATTTGTGACACCAAGACTTGTTTCATTATCACCGGAAACCTGGACATTCTTCTGATAGCCATAATAAAGATTGAGAGTCAGCGGATATTCTCCTGATGGTGCATTCTCCGAAAATTCCACATTAAACATGATAGGAGAGGTAGTCTGCTCACCGGCAGCCAGTGAACCGGCTTCCTGAGGGCCGGATTTTACTTTTACATTGGGATCAGGGGAAGTAAGAATTGCCACGATACCAATCGCAGTTGTCCGTTGTGATTCATAGGATTGTTCCTGTTGCTGTAGTTTTTGATCAAGTTTATCTATCGGGTCATCATCCTTTTCCGACTTAAAGCCTGTAATCACCCCCTTATTCATAAGATTAATATTAAGGGTGACACTATCGCCACGGTAAAATTCATTATCACCAACGATGTTTGCGCTTACATCGGGACCGCCATATACAGTGTAGTAGTTGTCACTAAAATCAAAGTAATCAGGCAAGGCATTATTCTGTGGGATGAAGCCGGCAGCTGAGGCCGGAATCAGGCACATCAGGGATATTCCCAGTGCAATTATTCCTATCATTAAATTTCTGTTGTTCATGCTCACTCCTCTCCATTAAGAGTTATTTTTTTCTTTTTACGGATACTGTCAACTACCAGATACATGATTACCAAAAAAGTCAATAAAAGTGAAATCTGGGTGATATCAATCCATCCATCTGATGATTGCATTGGCACATTTATTTTCATGTTATCAGAGAATGCGTAATTGCCATCCTCATCTATATAACGTATCTCACTATCTATTGCATATTCCTTGACAACAGCCATAGCGTCTGAATTCACATTAAATGAAACTGTATGTTCTTCGCCCGGTTCAAGAGTACCCAGCAATGCCGTAGAACTGCCGGTACTTAAGGGGTCCATGACAACCACCCTGGCAATAGCATCATCCGCGGTCAATTCTCCCACATTGCGATAAGTCACCACTATTTGGCTTTCTCCACCGGCAACCAGCTCTCCATCGACATCAACGACTTCAAATTCTGCTGCTTTTTCCACATGGATCGGTATTTGCAGAGTTATATTCGAATTATTATAATAGGTAGCATGATCCATATCAGGTAGACCTAGCTGAATAGTTCGGCCACCTGTCATACGGACATCCTTCTGATATTCATAACTTACAGGGAGAAAGAGTATATAGTCTCCTGCTGGAGCATTATCCGAAATTTCAATTGTGAATGTCATGGGACGCGAGGGTAAATCTCCGGGAGCCAGTTTTTCCAGGGTCTGGCCACTGGTCGAAGAATCGATCTCTATATAATCAGTAGGGGAAACGAGACTTGCCTTTATACCGTAAGCAGTTGTGCGTTTTGCTTCATATTCCATCTCTTTCATGGCAAGGGCTTGTTTGGCCTTATCACCCTTCACATCTGTGACGGATTTCAAGCCATGCAAAATACCCCTGTTAGAGAGAATAACATTGACATTGGCTGTTTCACCCCGATCAAAATAAGTGTCCCCTACTACTGAAGCGTGAATTTCCGGTTCACCATACCCCCGGTAATAATTTGTAGTATATTCATAAGTCGGGGGAATGTACTCTTTCGATTGGGCCGTAGTTACACCAATAAATAGAGTTGCAAGCAGTATTACTGAGACCAGGGACAGAAAGACCAGTGGTCTTCTGAAATTCTTTATATTATATTGGGTTCTACTCATGTGATATCAGCCCCTGTTTGAAGATTATTTGCAGATGAATTGAGTTTTTGCCCCGCTTTTTTTGCCCTGTGTTTTTCCCTCCATTTGTCCAAGGTCACAATTACGGGAGGGAATATGACAAATGTAGCAATCAGAGCAAGGGCAACATCGATTACGGTAATGATACCAAAACTGCTTATAATACCAAAAGCAGAAGCAACCAGTGCCATGAAACCGAATAATGTGGTCAACCCGGAAGTAACGATAGCCTTACCAATCTTAGTACTGGCTTCACACATGGCTGCTTCAGGTAGAGCACCCTTTTCCCTCTCTTCAAAGTAGCGCTCCATCATAAGTACCGCATATTCCGAACCAACCCCCAGTATCAGAGCTCCGAGGGTCGCGGTCATCGGCGTATATTCCATATTCAGATAGTACATAAGCCCTCCAGTCCATCCAATTACCATAAACATGGTTATGACAGGTACAAAGGCTTTCAGGAAATCTCTGTATATTACAAGCAGACCGGCAAAAACCATTCCAAGACCCAGGTATGTCATGAAAATTCTTCCAGATGTAAGGGCATCTATGACATCAATAAACACAACAGAATTTCCCGTGATTGTCACACTTACATCTGGCGGAGGAGCAAGCCACTGAATGTCGTTTTCAATAACGTTGGCAAGAGTTTCAATACCTTCCATTCCCAGACTGCTCATGGCATCACCGATGTTGAGGTTGACAACCATTATATTCTGGCCACTTATGTATCGCTCCTTTGCAGAATCAGGAATTTCTGAAAGAACATGCCTTACCCCTTCCTCTGAATCCGGAAGCACTCCATCATTGTTCGATTTGACAAGGGTAGCCAGACTTGTGGCTCCATAGATATTCTCACGATTCTCAACTTCATGCCGGCTGAATTTATCGACCCAATGTAAAAGGTCCGGATCTGCAACATTTGAAGTCTTTATGATTATGTTGATCTCATCATCCCCACCTGCAATATCCCTTAGATGCTGAAGGTCTATGAGGGGAGGCATATCTTCCGGCACAAAGGTTTCAGTGTCGGTCTGGATTGGCACAAAGGTATCTGTGTAGAGACCGTTTACACAGATCAAACCTGCAATGATGAGTACAGGTACGGGACGTTTCATTGTAAAAGTCGCAACCGAACGCAGGGTATTGTCAATAAAGCCGGGTGAATCTGTAGTGGTTTGCTTTTTATGAGGTTTTTTGAACCTGCGGGTGATAAGCCTGTGACGAAGAGAATCTACACGATGTTTTTTTGCTTTTTCCTGTCTTTTTTTTGCAAATGTATCAAGCCCGTATATAACAGTCACACCTACAAAAAGAGAGGACAGGAAACACATAACCACACCAATAAGAAGGAGTTTTGCAAAATCCTGCACCATAGGTACTGTGGAAGTTGCCAGAGAAACAAAGCCAAGTGATGTGATTATAAGCGCAATCATGACAGCCGGACCGGTATGTTTGATCGTGTCGATAACAGCTTCTTTGGGGGATTCACCCCTATCCAGTTCTTCCTCAATACGGTTATGGAACTGTATGGCATAATCGATTCCCAGACCGATAAGTACCGGAAACGCTGCCATGGACACCATGGTCATGGGTATACCCAGATAACCCATTGCACCGAAAGTATAGATTATTCCCAGAAGCACAATTGCAAGGGGCATCAATCTCCATCTTACGTGTTTGAATACAAGATAGAGAACAATGATCATCAAAAAGACAGAGAGCAAGAGTAAGACGCCCATGCTGGACATCATTTCCTTATTCATCCCTATCTCAAATGCAGGGTCACCGGTGACAATCGAAGTGTAACCAGGAGGGATCTCTGCCAGGTCTACCGAAGTTTCAACTTCATTGAGAATTTCCTGTTTTCGGACCTCACTGGTATCCCCTGCCATTTCAATATAAACAAGTGTATGAGTTTTATCCGGAGACAGGGACGATGGGATATAAGGAATCAATTCGGACAACTGTTCATCATTTTGAGGAATTTCAAATCTGCCGTTTTCCAGCTTGTTGGCTTCCTTTACAACCGAAGAAGCACTTTGTGTACTCAGCACACCCGGTATCGAAGACGACATCTTTTCCAGACGATCGAGCGCTTCCAGCAAAGCCCTGTCCCTTACATCACCCCCTTCCACCATAACAACGATGGCTTCCTTACTAAAAAGACTCAGGTAAAGATGATCATAATTCTGATACAGCTGTGAATCTTTATCTACAAATGTTTCTGTACCCGAATCCATCTTGATCAGCTGAGCACCTTCAAATGAAACAAGAACAAGTAACATTGCAATTATCACAATGGCAATCGAATGATCCTCAACGAAAATACCCAGTTTCTCAAAGATGTTTTTAATAGGGAAACACTCCTTTTAATTTATAGAGAGATATTTATATACGCAAATATGCTGTATATTTTGTATACGAGTACTTGACTACATATTGGGGCTGATTCATGTAATTCTTCTATATATAACTTATTCATTACCCACAAAAAAATTCATTTTTATCAATTATTTTAAGTATTTAAAGCATTGTCAGCTATTTTTCGTTCCAGATTTACTACCGAACGCATACTTTGCAGCATTTCGTCAATTTCATCCTCTTCAAGCCCTTCAAGCATGACATCGACTAATTTCTCCACACAGCCTTCAAGAACATCTATATACCTGTAACCAGAGGAGGTTAGTGAGACCCATATTTTTCTCCGATCCATAGGATCTGCTGTCCTTTTTACCAGACCCTCCTTCTCAAGAGAATCAATAATGCTTGTCACACTGCTTTTTTTCAGGTTCAGGAACCTGGCCAGGGTGGAAGGCATCATCTCTTTTTCCAGGCCAAGGATAAGGATTGCATGGTTGCGATTTTTTAAGTTTGGCAACTGCTCAGATTTGTCATCAAAAACTTTTCCCACGACATCATAAATAACTTTTCTGGACAAGATATCATATTCCAGTTTCAGTTCGGCAAGTTCCTTCATAGATGAATGAGCATCTTCCAATTAACAACAACTCCACGAATATTTCATATTCCAAATAGTCAATTTACCGAACAATTAGAATAATGAAATATAAATTTAACCCCTGGATAATTTACAGAATAGAGAATGCCCTGACAAGCGTAGAAAATGATGAAAACTGTAAATGAACTGGGGGAGGGATACAAGCAGAATCCCTCCCGTTTGGAGCGAGTGCTACAAACCAATTTTAACATATATATACTTGTCGCATAGGAAGACCCTAGATTAAAATTATTTAAACTGAAAATAAAATAGAACTTATTGATAAGCTCAAAAATATACAATTATAAGAAATATATAAATATTATAGATCATTGGTGCCAGCGCACTGACACCGTATAACCTGAAGAAACAGTTCCCTTTTACTCGGGTATGTTCGGGATTTCCGTTAATTCACCCCGATGGTTCCTGAGAATATATTTTTCCTCATCTTTATCTACCATATAATAATCCGGCATCAAAGGAATTTTACCAACGTTGGTTGCAATTACATACATTGGCTGAGCAAGTCCTGTTGTGTGCCCACGCAGACCATCGCGTATCAATTCCGCACCTTTTTCTACCGGAGTACGGAAATGATCGATTCCCGGTGCAGGTTCACAGTAGAACAGATAATATGGCCTGATTCTTGCAGTCAATAATTTCTGATGCAAATCCCTTATGGTTTGCACATCATCATTTATGCCTTTCAGCAATACGGCCTGATTACCTACGTTAACACCTGCAGATACAAGATCATAGACCGCACGTTTTGTTTTATCAGTAATCTCTTTGGGATGATTGCACTGGGTATTCAGCCAAATTGGTACATCATGATATCCACCCAGTATCCTTTTCAGATTATCAGTAATCCTGTGAGGCAAAACTATAGGCAAACGTGAGCCAATACGAATCATCTCAACATGGGGAATATCCCGAAGACTTCCAATAATATATTCAATCTTTTCATCCGATAAAAGAAGCGGATCCCCACCAGTTATCAGAACATCCCGAACCTCAGGATGCTGGCGAATCCATTCAATACCATCGTCCACATTAAAATCCAGTTTCAGATCATGATTCACAACCAGTTCTTTCCTGAAACAATGGCGACAATAGATACCACATTTCTGGAAAACCGTAAATGCGACCCTGTCCTTATACTGCCTGGCTATACTATCAGGGCGTACTTCATCGGTGGCCCTGTTTTCTTTCCAGACAAGGTAATCTTTCATCCCATACCTGTTATGAGTTTCCTGAAGGGATGGGACAATCTGTTTCCTGATTGGACACTCCGGATCATCCTTGTCCATAAGGGAAGCAAAATAAGGTGTAGTACCCCAGTGTGTATCAAGGGTTTTTATGGCTTCCCTTTCAGATTCAGTCAGATTGATTATTTCTTCGAGCTTTTCAAGAGAGTTAATTTGATTAGTAATTTGATCTTTCCATTCTTCACTCATTATAGTGAATACTCCTTATCAAGAGATAATAGTCATAAAATATATTGTTTATGGTAGATATTTGTAAATAGAGCAAAGTTGTATTGCTCAAATCCAGACAAAAAAACACATCCAGACAAGCCCAAAAAGGTGTCTAATTAAAAACTGATTGTGTGAATGGATGGAAAAAACGCTCCATCCCTGCAACACATTAAGTGAAAATTATTTCAGATAACCTTTTTTCTGAAGCCAGGCGACTTCCTGTCTTCTGTATTTCCAGACGACATCGGCTTTTGAATCCTGAATGTCCCAAGGTACTGCAAGGACCACGTCACCTTCCCGTATTCTCATACGTCTTTTACGGGAACCGGGAATTCTTCCCATTCTTACAACACCATCCATACATTGAAGATCAAGCCTTTTGCCTCCAAGCATCCTGGTTACTGTAGCAACAATCTCATTCCTGTCCTTACGCGGAGTACGGACTTTAGTAAATTGTGCACCCTCGTTCTGCTGTTTATTCTTATTCTTTTTTTTATTATAGTTGTTATAAGCCAGATTGATACCTCATTTAGATTTTATGAAGGAATTTTATTTTAGTAATCAGAAGGCGGAATTAATACAAATTATCCCTAAAACAAAACCAATTCCTGATAATAAATTATGCAATCACAACGTTGCTCTATATGCATTCAACATATTTAAACCCAATTGAACAGAGCAAAATAAAAGTTAAAAGATATTAACTAGTTGTAATTGTAAAAGAGTAATTAAACCAATAACTATAGAACCACATTAAATGTACATTTGCAATATATTCTTTGCACTTGAAGCAGTGGTTAACAGAAAGTAAAGATTAACGTTAATCCTATTTTCCATTATCCCGTCTAATCCGACCCGATATCATACATATTGGTACATTCTAAAACCGACATCTGTTAGTAACCAGAAGTACAATATTACTTGATAGGAGGAATTCCATGAACAACGATAGGGAAATTTTCTGGGAAAAACAATCCTTTGTAGTAATAACTGACAATACCAAACCAGCAATGAAATACACTATAGATGAACTCAATAATAGAGGTAAAGAAGTGTACGTTTTTGATTTATCAGCTAACCCCGATAAAGGAGACATAAAAAGTATTGATGATATACCAGATAATGTAGAAAATGCTGTACTGGGAATCACAACCTCCGATCCAGCAGACTTTGTGCAGGCTCTCAAAAAAAAAGGATGTTCTAATTTCTGGATACACTGGCGTACCGAAACTCCAGAAATTGAGGAGATGAGGGACCCTGGTATACAGATAATCAAGGGAAAATGTCCTATGATGTACCTGGGGAAGGATTTCAGCATCCATGGTCTGCACAGATCAATTGCTAAATTTACAGGAAAATACTGAATAAAACATAGACATTATTTCGTAATAATTACTTAAGCTATTCAGACAAAAGTCTATGCAAGGGGAATGTCAATGGATAAAGAAGACAAAACCATTATAAGAGTATCAAAAGACGGACCATACATTGTAAGCAATCTAAAAACCCTGCGTAATTCAAAAGGGGTATTCATTGAAACAAAGCCCACCATGGCAATGTGCAGATGTGGAGGGTCCGCAAGCAAGCCTTTTTGCGATGGCACACACATGAAGAACGATTTTTCAGGGGAAAAGAAAGAAGACCGCGTTCCTGACAAAATGGATACTTACAAAGGAAAATCAATCACGATCCATGACAACCGTGGTGTATGTTCCCACAGGGGTCACTGTACAGATAATTTGCCTTCGGTTTTCAGAAGAGGCGTTGAACCCTGGATAGACCCTGACGGCGCAGATCCAGAAGAGATTGCGAGGGTTATCAGGATGTGCCCGTCCGGAGCATTGAGCTACACAATTGATGGACAGCTGCACAAAGATTACCCTCATGATGCGGAAGTATTCGTCGGGAAGGACAATGCCTATAATGTGGTGGGAAATATTGAACTTGAGGATACTGATGGATCTGAACCTGAGACCCAGGACCACTATTGCCTGTGCAGATGCGGGGGCTCCAAAAACAAACCATTCTGCGATGGAAGTCACCGGTACATTGAATTCGGGGATGAGAAAAACTGAAACTCCTGTACATCTGGTGAAAAAGCACAATAGAAAATCGGTTGGTCATACAGGAAAACACCGATTATTATTTCTTACTTTTTTTGGAAAACTATCATGATCGATGTGACCTAATAGTGGTTCGAGATTACCGAGAAGATAGAGAAAGGCATATGAAAAATATGTGTAAAAAGGGGTAAACCTATATACCCGAATGTCGATTTTTATTCCGGTGTCGTCTACAAATAGCTTGACACCCTCCCAAACTTGCAACGGCAGTTTTTGCCACTGGAAGGATATCGGGCTGACTTTGCACATTGTCTCGAACAATATTCAGATAACAGATTGATAAGACCACGCGCAAATTCGTTTAACGAATTTATATTTACAGGTGCCAATTATGGATAATAATTCAATTTCTTTTAAAGCAAGAGATACTCTTGATACCAGGGGTAAGAAAAGTACCATATACCGTCTGGATAAACTTGAGGAAAATGGCCTTTGCAAAATTACTTCTCTTCCCTATTCCATCCGGGTATTACTGGAAAATCTGGTACGGAATACAGATGGCAAGGTTGTAACCGAAGAGGATGTAAAAAACCTTGCAGGCTGGAAACCCGGCAATGTACCAAAAACAGACATCCCATATATTCCTTCAAGGGTAATCCTGCAGGATTTTACAGGCGTACCTGCGGTTGTGGATATTGCCGCAATGAGGTCTGCAATGAAAAAACTTGGTGGAAATCCGGAAGAAATTAACCCTGTAATTCCTGCAGATCTTATTATAGACCACTCAGTACAGGTCGATTGTTACGGCACTTCCTATGCAAGAAACTGTAATGAGAAACATGAGTTCCAGAGAAACAGGGAACGTTACGAACTGCTGCACTGGGCACAGAATGCCTTTGACAATTTCAACGTAGTACCTCCGGGAAGCGGCATAATCCACCAGGTAAACCTTGAACACCTGGCAAATGTGGTACATCTGCGGGAAGAAAACGGCGAAACTGTCGCCTATCCCGATACTCTTGTAGGAACCGATTCCCATACAACAATGATCAATGGTCTGGGTGTCCTGGGATGGGGTGTCGGTGGGATCGAGGCCGAAGCGGTTATGCTTGGCCAGCCCTACTATATGCCAATACCTGAAGTTGTGGGTTTTGAACTAAGAGGAGAACTGAAAGAAGGAATCACAGCCACAGATCTTGTACTCACAGTAACCCAGATGCTCAGGGAACACGGTGTTGTAGGTAAATTCGTGGAATTCTATGGTCCCGGTTACAGGAAACTTTCCCTGCCTGACAGGGCAATCCTTGCCAACATGGGTCCGGAATACGGCGCAACAATGGGATTTTGCCCTGTTGATGAAGTTACACTGGATTACATGCGCATGACCGGACGCAGTGAAGAACATGTTAACATGGTTTCCCAATATTGCAAAGAGCAGGGCCTTTTTGCGGAAAGGGATGCACCGGTACCGGAGTATACCTCTACCCTTGGACTTGACATGGGTACCGTATAGCCCTCCCTTGCAGGTCCGAAAAGACCACAGGACCGAATTGTGCTCAGCGACATGTCCACAGCATTCCACAGGACAATGAAAGATGTATTCTCACTGAAAAAGGGAAGTGAAGATTTCGAGAATGATTCGGATTACAGTCGCTGGCTTGAAGAGGGTGGTTATAGTATTGTGGAAAAAACACATCCCGGCCACAGTGGGATCAGGAAGATAAAATGTGAAGGAGAAGAGGTCGACTTAAACCACGGTTCTGTTGCTATTGCTTCCATCACATCCTGTACCAATACCTCAAATCCTTCAGTACTTATCGGTGCCGGACTTGTTGCGAAAAAGGCAGTTGAAAGAGGGCTTAAGGTCAAACCATTCGTGAAAACCAGTCTTGGACCCGGATCAAAGGCGGTAATGGACTATCTGGAAGCAGCCGGCCTTGTACCTTATTTAGAAGCCCTGGGATTCCATCTTGTGGGGTACGGCTGTCTCACATGCATCGGGAACAGTGGACCCCTGCATAAATCGGTAGTAAAGGAAATTGAGGAGCGTGACCTGACTGTTGCATCGGTACTCAGCGGAAACAGGAATTTCGAGGGCAGGATCAGCCCCCATGTAAAAGCCAATTACCTGGCATCCCCTATGCTCGTGGTTGCCTTTGCCCTGGCAGGTACGGTGGATATTGACCTCACAAAAGAACCTATTGCATGTGACCCGAACGGTGAACCAGTCTACCTGAAGGATATATGGCCTGCAAACGGTGAGATCGAGCAGTATTGTGGTAAATATGTGCAGCCAGAAATGTACGAGAAAGAATATGCCAATGTATTTCAGGGAACTGAACGCTGGCAGGAACTCGATGCACCGGAAGGACTGCTTTATGACTGGAACAATGAATCCACTTATATCCAGGAACCTCCTTTCTTCCAGGATTTCCCGCTGAATATTGGGAATATGGAAGACATAAAGGATGCAAGAGCACTTGTGGTTGTGGATGACAGCATTACCACCGATCATATTTCACCTGCAGGCTCGATTCCCGCAGATTATCCAGCAGGCAGGTACCTGATGGAACACGGTGTAGCGGAAGAAGAATTCAATTCCTACGGGTCCAGAAGGGGTAACCACGAAGTAATGATGCGTGGAACCTTCGGTAACGTGCGCCTGAAAAACAAGCTTGTACCTGGTAAGGAAGGTTCATGGACAGTTTACCTACCTGACGGAGAAGAGATGCCAATCTATGATGCTGCCATGAAATACATGGAAAATGACATACCTCTGGTGGTAATTGCAGGCAAGGAATATGGAACAGGCAGTTCCCGTGATTGGGCAGCCAAGGGCACACAACTGCTCGGTGTCAAAGTTGTGATCGCACAGTCCTACGAAAGGATTCACCGCAGTAATCTTGTAGGAATGGGAGTAATCCCTCTGCAGTTCAGGGAAGGCGAAAGCAAAGAAAGCCTGGGGCTTAAAGGCGATGAAACCTACACCATCAAGGGCATCTCAGAAATGAAACCCGGCGGAGAACTCGAGGTTGTAGCCCGTAATCCAGATGGAAAAGAAGTCACATTCAATGTAACTGTAAACCTCAATTCCGATATAGAGGTGGACTACTGCAAAAACGGTGGAATTCTGCACAAGTTCCTGAGAGATAAGGTAAAAGGGGAATAATCCCCTCTTCTCCTTTTTTCATATTTTTCCAGAAAATTATACCTATATTTGATTCACATAATATTTTGCTACCTAAGCGATACATTTCCAGAGCCTTCCCTAGGTAGAAAATATCGATAAAAAACGTTAATCAGTCAGCAGTAATTTCAGGAAAGGAATTAGGAAATTAGATAAAAAGAGATATCAGGCTGATATCTCTTTGACCTGTATATTGAAATTCAATGCCTTACCGGCGAGGGGATGATTCATATCGAGTATGACTTCCTCATCACCCACTTCGACAATCTTTGCAGGAAGTTCCTGGCCATCTGGTGTTTTTACCAGCAACATCATTCCAACTTCAACGTCAATATCTGACTGAATGTTGTCTTTAGGTACTGGTTGGGAAAGACCATCTTTGTATTCACCATAGGCTTCAGAAGGCTCAAGTCTGAACTCTTTTTCTTCACCTTCTTCCATATCTCTGACAGCATCGTCAAATCCCTGAATAACCTGACCTGCCCCTACAGTAAATTCAAGAGGCTCCTCATGATTTTCGGAACTGTCGAAAACTGTGCCATCATCCAGAGTGCCTGTATAATCGATCTTTATTGTGTCGCCATCTTTTATTGACAATATATCAACTCAGTGTTGTATAAAAACGAGTTCTCACTCATCTCATAGCCAACCGAGGTTGTCTACCTTACTTAGGTGTTTTGGGTGAAATTCACATTAGCGAGATTATAAGTAGATAACTTTCATAATTATAAATCCGGGAATTAAGCAGTATAAAGGAGAGTAAAAGTTGAAAAAATTGACAGTAAAATCGTGCATACAAGCCGATGACTCACTGGGAGAGGAGTCCCTCCAATTACACGAAAAACATCATGGTGTCCTTGAAGTGGCAAGTAAAGTCCGTCTGGACAATACCCGGGACTTAAGCATTGCCTATACTCCCGGTGTTGCCGAGCCCTGCAAACGAATCGCTGAAAACAATGATGATGTATATAAATATACACTGAAAGAGAACACCGTCGCAATCATAACAGACGGCTCAGCTATTCTGGGGCTGGGAAACATCGGTGCATCTGCAGGTTTACCTGTGATGGAAGGTAAAGCTATCATATTCAAGGAACTTGCAGGAATTAATGCATTCCCGATATGTCTTGATACCCAGGACACCGAAGAAATTATTAAAACTGTCAAAAATATCGCCCCGGTTTTCGGAGGGATCAATCTCGAAGACATAAGTGCACCCCGCTGCTTTGAAATTGAAAGGCGGCTCAAAAAGGAATTGCCAATACCCGTAATACATGACGATCAACATGGAACCGCAATTGTTACAATCGCAGGCCTGCTGAATGCACTTAAACTTACCGGCAAAAAAATCAACGAGATTAAACTCGTTATATCTGGGGCCGGTGCTGCCGGCATGGCCATTGCCAGAAAACTCCTTCATACAGGAGTGAGATCTGAAAACCTGCTTGTATGTGACAGACATGGAATTATTCGCAAAAAACGTACAGAGGGGATGAATCCTGAAAAAGTGAAAATCGCTGAATTTTCAAATCCTGAAGAAAAAAAGGGAAGTCTTACTGACGCCGTAGCTGGATCTGACGTATTTATAGGCGTTTCTGTTCCCGAAATCCTTACAGAAGATATGGTTGCTTCCATGAACAATGACGCCATTATCTTTGCTATGGCAAATCCCATACCTGAAATCATGCCCCTTAAAGCCTTTGAAGCAGGCGCTCGTATAGTGGCAACCGGAAGATCTGATTGTCCCAACCAGATCAACAATTGTTTGGGATTTCCGGGGATCTTTAAAGGTGCACTGGACACCAGGGCCATCCAGATCAATCTGGAGATGGAACTTGCAGCCGCTAATGCCCTTGCTGCAATTGTAGAAGAGGACGGCATTGAAGAAGATTACATAATACCCAATCCTCTTGACAGGAGAGTTGTCCCTGCTGTGGCAAAGGCTGTTGCAGATGCGGCTATAAAGAGTGGTGTCGCCCGTAAAAAATAATGGAATTAAAGGACCGCATCCCTGTATTCAGCAAATCCCCGCCTGTCAAGCAGGTCACCAAAACGTTCTCCATCCTGTCCGTATTTCCTGTAATAGGCAAGCGTCTTTTCGAGAATAGAGAACAGGCTTTGTTCATCGGTTAATTCTATGAGTTTGTCACAGGCGCGAGGGAAGCGTCCAACCTTGCCTCCTACAAATATAGTGTAACCGGATTCTACTCCCAGGATTGCATCTTTTTTGCAGGAAGTGATGCATTCACCACAATATATGCAACTGTTACTGTCGATGTCTACCTGGCCGTTATCAATGGTTATGGCACCGGCCTTGCAAACCTTTTCACAGAGGCCACAGGCCACACAATTGTTTTCCACCCATTCAGGTCGTACCACCCCCATAATACCGAAATCATTTTCCTGAGGTTTCATGCAGGATGCAGGACAGCCGGTTATTGCAATCTTGAATTTTTTGGGAACGTAGGTTCCAAAATATATCTCATCGATTCTTGCAGCCAGTTCAGGACAGTTAATGAGACCGTGGTTGCAGACGGTGTTACCCTGACATGACACTACACCCCGTACCTTCTGGCCACTTGCCCCGCCAAAGAGACCTGAATATTTCATCTCTTCACTTATATTTGCAACATCATCCAAATCCACAAAAGGAATCTCCGCACCCTGCCGCGAGGTAATATGGATATGCCCTGCCCCATATTTTTCTGCAGCATCGGCAAGGGCACGCAACTGGTTTGCCTCTACATACCCGCCAACAAGATGTGTACGCATTGAAAATTTGTGGTCCTGTTTCTGGGGCAGAAAACCATTATTCTTCAACGATTTAAGGTTGTTTTTCTCATTACTCATAATGATCACTTATTAGCCGGGGTTATGAAGAAAAGTATATATAAATATAACCGACAGAATTTAAAAAAAGATATTATTTTAATATATAGTTAATTATTTTCAGACAGATTTACAAACCTACAACATTTCGAATTCAATAAATCAAACTGAAAATTAGACGAATTATAGCAAAAAACAGGATCCGGGAAATCCCGGAAACCATATTTCATCCTTTAATCAAACCAAGCAACTCACGTCCAAAGGCGAAAAGGTCACCCGGATGACGTGAAGTTATAAGATTGCCATCAACTACTACTTCACTATCCCTGTAATCTGCACCTGCTACGATCAGGTCATCCCTGATACCGGGCCAACAGGTGGCCTTGCGACCATCCAGCACCCGGGCGGAGATCAGAAGCTGAGGGCCGTGACAGATAGCAGCCACAGGTTTTTCTTCATTCATGAAATGCTTCACTATATCCAGCGCATATTCATTCAGCCGCATGATCTCAGGCCCCTTGCCACCGGAAATTACCAGTGCATCGTATTCATTGGGATCGACCTCATCAAAAGACAGGTCCGCTTCAACATGATAGCCATGTTTACCCTCAATAGTCCCACGGGAAACAGATACCACCCTCGCATCGATACATTCCTCTTTCAACCTGTGCAAAGGATAAAACAACTCGAGATCTTCAAAACCATCAGCCCCAAAAACCAAAACTTTCATTCAAATGTACCCCCGTAAAAATTGAAAAACCGGAATAATTCGGGATTATTCCTTGAGAAGTTTCAAAGCATCCCTGCAGGCAGCTACAGCGGGTGCACCCGAGGTTATGGATATGACTTCCATGGTCTCCATAATCTCTTCAGCAGTGGCCCCGTTTTTCAAGGCACTCTGCATCTGTACAACCGTGCATCGTTCACATTGCTTGGATGCCACCACTGCAAGTGCCATAAGAATTTTCATCTTTGCAGGCAGCGCACCATCGGATAGGAGTTTCTGATTGCAATGATTGTATTTTTTCAGGAAATGCGGATCGATCTCACCCAATGTTTTCAGGATTTGAGGAGTGAAACCCAGTTTGTTGCTCATACTGTCCAGTAATTCTTCATGTTCAAGTTCATCATGTTCTGACATGTTATACCCCAATTTAGTACATGCGTTTCTGGTTGCATGCTATATAAATACATTTGGTGAAGTGTAATTCTCCACAGAAGCAGTTTACGCCATAATTAATATTATATTTTTTTGTGACTTCATTTGGGTTAGCAAAAATCTAAAAGTTAATTACAGTACTTAGCTAATTTTGAGCACCTGAACTTAACAACACCTCCCGATAGCTTTACTGAAAAACAGGGATGTTGCCTATGGCCTTGTTATTGTGTGGGCTTATGCGGGAATATTGTCCAGGCACACCGCAACTGATGGATTTGGTGGGCAGTATCCCCTAATTATCCAATTGTCTGCATTGGATTGCTACTTCTTGCCGAAACCGATCTTTTGATTTCAAAAAAGGGAATGAGAAAAAGAGGTTTTTAGCAAAAATGTCTTGATTTGCTGCAGGGAATACATTCCATAAAATCAATAACCGCTTCAGCCCAGCTTCTCCAAATGTCCCAGAATCTCGTCCCTCATCACTTCATCCTTCAGGGCAAAATCCAGTACAGCCTTCACATACTCCACCTTATTGCCGGAATCATAACGCTGGCCGGTGAACTGGTGCGCATAAACCTTCTGTGAATCATTGAGCAACCGGATCCCGTCGGTCAGCTGGAGCTCGCCATCCACACCTTTGGAGGTCTGCTCTATGCAATCGAAGATCTCCGGAGTGAAGACGTAACGCCCGATGGCACCGATATTGGAGGGAGCCTCCTCCACAGAAGGTTTTTCCACGATATCATCCAGGGCATACAGGTGGTCATCCACAGGACTGCAGCTTATTATCCCGTAACTGCTGACCTTGTCCTGCGGCACTTCCTCCACCGCGATCGTGGAGCGACCGTATTTGCGGAAGACATCGATCAACTGACGTGTGCAGGGTTTTTCATTGACAATGATATCATCCCCCAGCAGCACTGCGAAAGGATCCCCGCTGACATGCTTGCGAGCGGTCATTATGGCATCCCCCAGTCCATTGGGCTCCTTCTGGCGGATGTAGTGGATATCCACCATGGAAGAGATCTCCTGAACCATTTCCAGCATATCATACTTGCCCCGGGCCTGCAGATGCATCTCCAGTTCAGGACAGCCGTCAAAATAATCCTCGATTGCCCGCTTGTTACGCCCGGTTACAAATATGATGTCATCGATTCCGGATTCAATGGCTTCCTGCACCACATAATGGATCACGGGAGTGTCAATTATCGGCAACATTTCCTTGGGCATTGATTTTGTAACCGGCAGGAAACGGGTCCCCAGCCCCGCCACCGGTATCACGGCCTTTTTTACATCCATTTCAGTATCCTCTGGTAACATTTTCTGTTAAGTCTGATGTGTCCAATTGATATTAGGTTTTGGTCTGTGAATGACAAATATTCGATAGTTTTTTGTACATCACAAATATTAACTGTTAGTAGAAAAAGAGAGTATAGTATATCAATAAAAGGTGTCATCATTGAAACGATTGAATAAATATATATTATTACTGTTTATCGCCCTGCTATTGGGAATTTCTACAGCCACTGCTTTTGAAGTGTCCCCTGCAAATCCGACAGTTGGAGATACAATTACAATAAGCGGCACATCTTCTGCCGACTCGGTTAAAGCCAATGTGGAATTTACCAAGACCGTGCCAGTAAAAGGCGGAGAATATAAATACCGCATCAATGATGTAGAAATTCCAAAGGGATCCAATACATTTATGGTAAAGGCAGAGGGAGTCGAGGATCTGAATGTGCGGGTCAAAATCCTATTCTGGATCACAAAAAGTGCAGAATATGTATCCTCCTCGGGTGTGGCAAGAGTATCCCAGTCAAATGTGCCTTCTGGAACCTATGATATACAAATTGACGGTCCGGCTGCAACCGGAACAAGTTCTGTGGATCTTACAATTACAGCTTCTCAGAATATAGACGTAGAAAATGGTGTATTTAAGGGAGAATATAATACAATCAGTATTCCTCCAGGACAATTCAAAGTAACTGTGGCAGGTGAGACAAAAACTATTACATTGAGGTCTCCAGGCAGCAGTAGCGGAGGCTCAGGTAGTTCAGGAGGTGGAGGCGGTTCCACTCCGGACAGTTCAGATAATAATGTGGATGTAGAAGAACTGAGCACAAAAAGGGTTTTCAGTAATACCCCAGTGGAATTTCGTTTTTCCAACCCCGAAGTCCCTATCAAGTCCATCAATCTTACATCCGCTATCACTGTAATGAATGTACCTGTACGAATAGAAGTTTTAAAAGATACATCAGTAATGGTCAAAAAAGAGCCAAATGGCAACGTTTATAAGCACATTAACATATGGGTGGGAAACGCCGGTTTTGCGATTCCTGAAAATATCAAATCTGCAAAAGTTATTTTCCAGGTTGAAAACAACTGGATAGAGGATAATAACATTGATAACATTGAACCAAAGTCAGTTGTTTTAATGCATTATGAGGAGGATGCTGACCAATGGACTCGACTGCCTACGGATATGATCTCCAAGAATGATCAATATACCCTTTACCAAGCAAATGTCACTCATTTTTCTCCCTTTGCGATTGCAGGGGAAGCCAAGCAAACAACAAATACTGATAATCAAACTGATAGTAATCAGACAAACACCACAGCTGAAAACGGACAACAAGACAGCTCTGAAACACCAGCAAATTCCAGACAGGGTCTGAATGCTGAGTGGATACTCATAGGAGGAGTTGTGGCTGGGCTGGTAGCAATGACGGCCTGGAAAATGAAGAAAAACAGACAATGAGGTATGTCCGATATTGGCATACCATTTTTTAAGTTTATTGCGCAGGTGCATCCCAACCTGTTTTTTTCTTCCGTTTTCATAGAGCAAACGAAGTTTTTTCTCATACTTCATATGAATCGATCCGCCGATTTTCCACATCTTATTGACCCAGTGATCTATTCGTTTCATCGTTCCCTCATTATGTATTTTCGAATCAGAAGAATACACGCAAAACAGGTATTGCCTTCAATTTATACTATACATCAGCATGATTATTGAACGAATCATACCCCCCATCCAGTGCATAAGTATCGATGTCCACTCCCATTTTTACCAATACATCGGGTGAATCATTTGCAGCACCTTTTGTATGTGTCATATAGATTGGAAGTGTACCAATCATCGTGATATGTGCCTTATCCATCTTACATTTGTAATGCGGATTATAATCCGCATATCCATCATATCTGGATGCTTCAAGAGATGTCGAATCTGTTTTCACATCCCTGATCTTTGTAATTCTGGATATTTTCTTTCCAATCCTGAACATTATTTCATTAAATCCCTCTTCCCCCAACCTGTATTTTACAAAATGGTTAATCGCGTTAAATCGAAGATTTAACGGGAGTTACTACATAGTAGTAACAGTGTTGCATGAGAGGGAAGATTAATAATACCATTATCATCTTCAAAACACAGAAGTCTGGCTTTCTCATTTGTTAAGGTAGATATTGTTTTTTCAAAAGAGAGGTTTCTGTAGGATTTTACAACGATGAACTTTATCATTGAAGAAATCTTATACCTGAAGTGCCAATCCTTATCGGCATAATAATTACGTTCTACATAGGAAGCAATGTCATCGATATCCAGGAAATACAATAACTGGCATATTGATACGCTGTCTTTGTTCAGATAACTGACTATTGAATCTCTGGTATAGATTCCGTCCAAAACATTGTGATAATATTTCATGAACTGGCATATTTTCTTATATATAAATATAATGCATGAGCTACGCTCATGCAACGTTCAGTGGTAATGAGAAAATGAGTTACACTTTTAAAGCGAAAAGCTAATTTGATAATCTCATATTAATATTAGTTTTCAGGGACAAGTTTTATCAATTGAAAATTTGTAACCATAATATCAATAAAAGCAAATTGCCATTATAATCCTAACACATTACACCATACCGGAGAATTAAGAACATATGAGGGAACTAAAACATAGCATCTTTGTATTATTTTTGCTTATAATATCAGCGGCATTGATTATTTTTGGATCTGCAGGAGCAGCAACCAACGATGATGTCATTATGAATATGACAGTTGATGACACCACGTTTAACTTTACCAACCACGAGTCTGATATAGACGGCAACTGGATACAATTACAGGGCGGAGAACCATTCCAGTTGCCCTATCCCATTTCTTTTACTTATAACGGAATAAATAAATCCACATTCACAAAAAAAGGGATTTCTGTCGACATCGATCTGAATGTGGATAGTTACTCTGACCACACTATCATCTATCCATACAAAACACATCCGATGTATGTCACTGGTGATGATGTGTCTTTTACTTTTGATGGTTCAGAATCTTTTGCTGGTAAAGTTGTGGAAATATCGTTGATCAAGACAAATGCTTCCGGATTGTATTCGGCTATTGATAAGCTGATGGATGGAAACAAAGATAATATTGTAAATTTGATGAATTCTGATAAAGATCCAGATACTAAAACCCTTGATGAAAAAGGAAATTGCGCTGTGAATTATGACTCTCTTGACCCTGCTGACTATATAGTAGTGATCATGGGAGATGATGCCACAACCAATAGATTACTCTCAGCCACCGCATTCACGGTTTTAGACTACGATTCTACTGTAAAAGTAGAAGATACTGAAAGCGGAAAAAAAGTTACCATCAGTATGCCGAATGCTCCTCTATCTGATTATACATATGAAGCAATGTACATTGAGGAAAGTGAATACCGGGCAGAAGCCTACATGCAATACAACGGAAGCAGAGAAGGCCTCAATACATCCGTAAATGACGTATCCCTTCTTGAAGGGCTATCTCTGACAGGAATTGATTTCTCTAATCCAGCATCATCTGATTTCAAGGATAAGATCAATGCAAGCGCCGGACAGGACAAAGTCGTCATTAAAGAAGTAAGTTCATCTGATACCACTGCAACCCTGAATTTAAATACTGCAGGACTTGATGAAGGCGATTATATCCTATTTACAATGGTCAGATCAGGAGGAGATCTACTTGCCTTCAACCAGTACCCTGCTGTATCTGCAGAAGAGGAGGATAATGGCTCTGCCGGAGGAGGTAGAAGTGATGGAGGCGTCAGTGGAGCTGCTGTAAGTGGAGAATCCTATCAAAACGTTGAACAAAGAGAAGTAGCCGGTAAATACATAGCCAGGAATACCCCGACAGATTACAGTTTCGCTCAAGGCAGCGGACCGGTGGAAAACATTATCTTCACGCCGCTGATCAATGCAGGCTATACCAGTGTAGTAGTCGAAGTACTGAAAGACACATCCACTCTGGTTGATACAAAGCCGTCAGGTCTGCTCTACAGCAATATTAACATCTGGATAGGTTCAAGACTCTATGAAGATGTGATCGAGGATGCTACGATCTCCTTCAGTGTGGACAAAACCTGGCTGGATGAAAATGATGTGGACTCTTCAAACATCAGATTGCTGAGATACACCACAGAATGGACACCCCTTCCAACCACAATGATCGGAGAAGATGAAGATAAGGTGTACTATACTGCAGACACACCGGGCTTTTCCAGTTTCGCAATTGTGGCTGACACGGAATCTGCACCGGTTACTGGCCCAGCAGAGATGGAGGCGGACTTCACGGCAACTCCTGTAGAAGGACAGAGTCCATTGGAAGTCACCTTTACAGCAGAGGCAGATAATGTCGACTCCTGGCAATGGGACTTCGGTGACGGCAGCACATCAACAGAACAGAACCCAACCCACACCTATGAAGAACCTGGCACCTACACTGTTGTACTGACAGTTGAGGGCGAAGGTGGAGCCGATGTTGTGGAGAAGACGGACCTGATCACAGTAACTGCACAGGAAGAAGATAAAGGAATACCTGGATTTGAAGCAATCTTTGCCATTGCGGGATTGCTGGCAGTAGCAGGTCTTTTGAGAAGGAGAAAACTGTAAAGGAATTGATATGCAGGTTTTTTACCTGCATATTCTTTCCGGGAAAAACCAATACCTATTAATAGTAATATTATAATCCTAAAAATAGGAACTTCAGAGGAAAATCATGCTTACAAGCGTAATTTCAACAACCAGTGCAATTTCTTCCGCGGCAGGTGCCATATCAATGACCACAGGTATTGGGCTGCCGGAGTATGGAGTACTGGCAGTAATAGGACTTATTTTATTGTTATCGGCAAAAGAGATACTTTCCGCTTCCAGCAAATGGAACAGGACACTCAATACCTCCCTGAATATGGGAATTATGCCACTATTGGTGGCTTTTGTTGCAATAGTGGTATTCAAAGTCGCAGAAATAGTGTGAAACTATTTTCTCTTTTTTTACATTTAATTTTTTATTTCATAATTATTCATAGCATTCCAATACTACACACTATGAATTGATTATATTAAAAAATCACAACCTCATTTGGAGTAAAGCAAAGACTTAAATAATTATATTTCTATATACATAGGTAGGAAGTGGATAATAGTGCTTACCAGTGTAATTTCAACAACCAGTGCAATTTCATCCGCGGCAGGTGCCATTTCAATGACTACAGGCATCGGACTGCCGGAATACGGCGTACTGGCTGTAATCGGCCTTATTCTACTATTATCAGCCAAAGAGATACTTTCCGCTTCCAGTAAATGGAATAAAACACTCAATACATCTCTTAACATGGGAATAATGCCACTTTTGGTGGCTTTTGTGGCCATCGTTGTGTTCAAGGTAGCAGAAATAGTGTAATTTCCTTTACATCTCTTTTTCCCACATAATTTTTACTTATTTTGAATTGTTTTGAACTGGGTTTGAAATGCAGTCTATCTCATAGACTGTTGATTGTTAGTTATCAGAACAGGCCCAACCCGGGACCCAGATGAGGGATTACTCCAAAAAGGAATACATTTACAAATCCGTGGGTTAAAGAAACAAAAGAGATACTTTTAGTCCTGAGGAACATGTAACCCAGGATCACTCCTGCAAATGCCGTCATAAGTACTTCTAAAGGGGCACCATAGCCCGAATGCATAACACCAAACAACAAGCTGGTTATAATCAGACCCGGCCATGTTCCAAAAGTATCTGCAAGCCTGGTCTGGAGTATGAACCTGAAAATCAACTCCTCAACAAAACCCACAAAAATCACCATTACCAGAGAAATCTTGAGCAAACTGATAAATGACAGATCCGAAATCAGGTAACTACTCGCCAGGATTGCATATTCTCCCTGGGCAATCAGAATCGCCACAAGAATTGCCAGAAATATATAAACCAGCCACATCCTGTTTACATCCCTAAACCCCCTTAAAGAAAGCGTAATATCCTGATCTTTTGCAACCAGATAAACAGGAATTATAAGTGGGGCATAAATGAATATGAATACGTACAGGGTCGTATCGAAAAAGATAGGCATCGAGATATTTACCAGGCGCAACAGAGGCAGCAACATCAGGGCCTGAAAGGCCATTGTGACTTCCTTTTTGCTAAAATGGATTGATGCCAGGGGCAGGCCGAGAAGTAAAGCCACATGGATACAGATGGAAAGATAATCCATTTCGGCAAAAAGTAGCAGTTCTGCCAGCATAATGAGCAGTACCGGCACCATGATTACAGCTGAATCCCGGTTAAACTGTACATCTGAAAGATCCGGCAGATCCATGTTTTTGAAAGGATGAAATTCACTCATTTGCATCCTCCGATACATTGATCCAGAGATGCAGGTCCCTGTAGGATTCTGTGTAGTTACCATCTTTGTAAAGCAAAAACTGCAGTTTCATGTCCGTGCCTTGAAACGGCGGAGTTATCGTGACAGGTTGCTCCCAGGTCTGATTATGCTCAAGGTTTACCTCTTGTATGGTTTGCAGGGATTGATTCTCCAATTGTATGTCAATAGTATAATTGACATCCTCATATTCATGATTTACCACCCCGATAATTACCTTTCCACTGTCTCCGAGAGTATAATTGACCGGGTAATCATCCGCCATTCCTCCCGGGCCCAGGATATAGAATTCGGTGAATTGTTCGCCCTGTTTCGGAGTTACTACCACATAGATCAGGGTCACGACCGAGGCCAGAATCGAAATCACCAGAATTAGTGTTAGTGCCTTATCCAGCCGAGATTGGGACTCTGAATGAAATTCATCCTGCAGGGACTCGTAGGATTGCCTTAGGGGGACGTAAAATGCTTCTTCCTCGACCAGATTGGAGCGGCGCACCACGGCTATGATACACATACCGATTGTGAAGATGGATAATGAGATCAGGATAGGCAACAGACGGATACCCCAGGGTGTGTAGTTCAATCCCAGGCCAATCAGAGGCACAACGGCAATGCTAAGACCAAAACTCAAGGCCACACGCTCAATACCATCCAGGTCATCGTTTTTGGGAAATAGGGCGGCAATCAGGGCATAACCCGGAAGGAACAATACCATGGGCAGACCCAGCACAGTACGTATGGCTGAATCACTGAGCTGTGGAATAAGAATAAATACTGCCGTCAGGAGTACCAGGCCTACGACAATTTGTATGTCAACAGGGATTTTTTTTATATCCGCCAATATGTACCCTCAAATTGATTGCAGAATCAATTGTTACAATACTTAAATATTATTCGGTCAGCAGGTATAGAATTCATATTGTAGCCGGGAAACGAATTTTCAATACACTGAGAGAAGAAGAAAAGTCCTAAAAAAATAATAATAAAGCAGGTTTCCGCTTACTTCAAATCAGTCCTGCTGCCTCAGTATCAATCCGACAGCAGCAATCATTGCAGGTGCAGCACTTCTGACCAGGCAAAAGGGCGATCGCTGAAATGGAGCAGGATACTTCCTGCTCTAAATTTAAAAAATAAGCATAAACTTAAACACATCTATTGATAATTCCACCATTGATGTTTGTGTTTGGCCATATCGGACTGACCTTACTTGCCTTCTATCTGGCAGAGCAATGGCTGCCCAGGTTGCAGGGCAAAGTGAATTATGGGTTTGTGGCAATAGGAGCGCTGCTGCCGGATCTGATCGACAAGCCGCTGGGCCGGTTTTTGCTGGCAGATACCCTTGCAAGCGGCAGGATATTTGCCCATACCCTGAGTTTCTGGATACTGGTTGGCCTCATTATTGTTTTGATATGGCAGAAGTGGCGGGCAGATTTCTTATTGGTATTGCCCGGTGCAGCAGTTTTGCATTTACTGGAAGATTCGATGTGGCAGACTCCCGAAGTTTTGTTCTGGCCGTTTCTGGGTTGGAGTTTCCCGGCCGATGAGATTGCAGGCGGATTTCTGGATTACCTGATGCACGTTTTCTCCAACTGCTATGACCCGGCCATATCGATGGTTTTTATATCGGAGGTATTCGGGATTGTGATCTGTATGGTGGGTGCTGTGCGATGGTACAGTAGGGTGAAATGATACAGATTATGTCTGTATATTTTGTCGACTGTATTCGATAAAATAGTAGGATTTATCGTATATGGAAGACAAGCCCGGATTTATCAATCCGGGATTGCAGGCATCTATATCTACCAGCTGGTTCTGGCTGCCTGATGATGAATTCACTTTTTATTGCCACAACAATTATTGTGCAAACAATAATATATAAAATCAATCCTTTGCATATTAGCCAGAAATTTCCTTCCAGACAAAGACTATTTGGGCTATCCAGAAGATATGAATCAATATGTTACCGGACAGTTGTAATTTCTGCCAGGGCAAATTGGTTTATAAAAACACCGAGGTGGAAATCCAGAAAGCAGATGGGAAACGTGTTTCTTTGAGAGTACCTGCCTATGTGTGTGATACCTGCGGGGAGGCTTACTACAAGCCGGAGGTTTCCAGGAAACTGGACAGGATTGCCTACAGCGGGTAAGCGCCTCCATAATTGCACAGGGACATATATCATGTCCATTTTTATTCACGTAATATAAATAACGTGTGAACAAATATACCTATAATGCTTAATTTGGCTGCAGTCAACTACACCCTAACGGAAGTGGGTTAAATGTCAATTAAGCATTCATCCAGGAGAATTAGTTGACACGTCTAATAATCATAGGAGATAGGACACATGAGTACACACGTTAGCCAGACGACGACTATCCCCACAACAAAAGCGATAAGAGACAGGCTGAAAAACTATGGCCATAAAGGGGAGACCTATAGTGATATTCTCACAAGGATGATGGATAGGGAGGAATTCATGGACAGAATGTACAAGCGTCTGGAAGAAAGGATAAGTTTATCTCATTGACGGAAATGTCAACCACCCCTCCCTGACGGCAAAGGCTTGAATGTCAATTAACATTGGTCTGGGTGGCTGACAAGCATCTCTGATATTCCAGGATATACCTGAAATCGCGTTTTTTGTGTTCAATGTAAATTGCACCACCAGATATGAATTGCTTTTTACAACTAAATTTTTCATCCATTACTTGCCTAAAATTGTGATTAAGGGGACAAAACATGAATGAAAATATAGATAAAGACAATTCATTGGCCGATTTGCTTGATGAGGATACTGCAGAGATCAAAGAAGGTATGGACCCGAAAGAAAGACCGGATGAATATACTTTCCACATTGGCAAACTCGAGCATACCATCGCTCAGTACTATTATAAGCAGGACCAGGATCTGACCGATAATGACGTTGAAATGAGATTGTTCAATATAATGTTTCACTTGGAGAATAAAATCAGTTATTTCTCCCATCCCCTTGAGTTATCGATTATCGCGACTATGACGGAAGTATTCAAAAAGAGACCCCTCACACTCAGTGAATTTGAATTTGTGCTGGATTATGTGATAAAAAGTGTAGAGAACAGGTCATGGCTGCCTGGCAAGAGAGCCTATCTGAATTGGATCTGTTATTTCTTGAGAATGCTTGAGCCTGAAGATGAAGAAAAATATGTCAAATCCATAAAAAGGAAAGCCAAAAGAAAAGGAATGACTCACTCAGAGATCGATTTCCTGCTGCTTAGAAGTGGCGAGGCGCCGGACTGGAAATGAAACTTGATATACCTCCCACGCCTAAAGTCCCTGGGTTCTGTGGTTGACTGCTTTCAAGTCACTTTCGTAAAGGATGCGTAGTTGACCTTAATCAAATCAAAGAAAGTATCTGTCCAATAATCGTTTTAGCGGTGCTTTCTGACATTCTGCCATATTTTTCGATTCCATCATCTGATTCACCTACTGATGCAAGAGATTCTTTTAGAAATGGATATGTGTTCATAAATTTACCTAAGACGGAGATTTCCACATCATTCCCACCATTGTTGGGGTCAATTAATGCAAGAATATCTGCATAGTCTTTGGCAAGTTTTCCAGATTCATGAAATATCTCCGGCCACAAACATTATCAATATACGAAACATAATCATAATAAACATGTTTCGTAAATTTGTGGATCGGGCCGAAGAACTCAATTCCCTGGAAAAGGAGTATACAAACGGCGGATTTTCCTTCACGGTAATCTACGGCCGGCGCAGGATTGGCAAAACCGAATTGATAACACATTACATCCGGGATAAGCCGCACATATATTTCCTGGCAGACCATAGGGGCACCTCTACCAATGTCGAGAGGTTTAGAAAGAGGGCTGCAGATTTTTTCGATGATTTCGAACCCCGTGTGGAGGGCTTTGACGATGTCTTTGAGTATATCGCCAAAAAGTGGGATAGAGAAGAAAAACTGGTGGTGGCAATCGATGAATTTTCCTATCTTGTGCAGCAGGACGGTTCCATTCCTTCAGTCTTCCAGTTGATAACCGACGAAATACTCAGAGAAAGACCCGTTCATCTAATCCTCTGTGGCTCCTCGATCTCTATGATGGAAAAAAGTACCCTGGCCCATTCCAGTCCCCTCTATGGCAGACGCACCGGCCAAATTCAGACAAAACCAATCCCTTTCAGGCATATTCAGCAATTTTTCCCGGATATATCATTGGAAGAATGCATGCAGATCTATGGAGTGACAGGCGGGATTCCCTATTACCTTTTGTTCTTTGATCCGGAAAAAGAATTTGCCGCAAATCTTGAGAACAATGTGTTTGCCACGGATGCAGTGCTCTATGAGGAAGGGGATTTTCTGCTGCGGGAGGAACTCAGGGAGCCGGCAACTTTCATGAATATCCTGTATGCTATTGCCACAGGCGCATCCAGACCCGCAGAGATTGCCACCAGAGCATATCTTCAGCCCAAGGATATTTCCTATTACCTGAAGATACTGATGAAACTTGGGTTTGTAAGCAGACAACATCCGATTGCAGACAAACCTGCCACAAAAAAGACCATTTACAGATTGGAGGATAATTTCCTGAGATTTTGGTTTCGGTTTGTATTGCCTCACAAAGATGAACTGGAGCCGGGCAATGTAGTGCCTGTACTGGAGGATATAAAGAAGAATTATGATCGTTTTCTGGGGATGACTTTTGAAGATGTAGGCAAAGAGACATTGATCCATCTCAACTCAGCAGGCAAACTGCCTTTCACTTTTCGCAAGATCGGCAGGCAATGGGGCAAAATTGCTGCAGCTGCTAGGGGAAAAAATGATTACGAGATCGATCTTGTGGCCCTTAATGCAGAATCCCGGGATATCCTGTTCTGCGAATGCAAGTGGCAGAAGCAAAAGGTTGGACCGGATGTGTATTATTCCCTGAAGGAAAAGGGGGGCTTTGTGGACTGGCATTCTGAAGGCCAAAAACATTTCGCCCTGATAAGCCGGGCAGGTTTTACTCCACGGATGCGGGAGATTGCAGAGGAAGAGAAAGTGATTCTGATTGGTCTGGCAGATATGATTAAGGGATGAGATACATTCCAGTATGATTGCTCTTTTTCAAAAAATTAGACTGATTCAGCGTTTTTATCACAAAAAAATTGAAGGAAAGGGGGGTGCAATTGTTTTGCAACCTCATTAAAACTATCAGTACTCTTCGCACTTTCTCTCGAAATAGTTGAAGGGATGGTCGCATGAGGGACATTCTTCAGGAGGTTCGGGTCCTCTGTGCACATAACCACATTTGCGGCATACCCATTCAACCTCTTTTTCCTTTTTGAAAACGGTCCCGTTTTCCACTTCCCGGAGAAGTTTTTCAAAGCGCTCTTTGTGATGCATTTCGGCTTTACCGATTGCTCTGAGCCTTGCTGCGATTTCAGGCAGGTTCTCGTCTTCAGCAGTCTGTGCAAATTCGGGATACATGGTGGTGGTTTCATAATCCTCACCGTTGATTGCGGCTTTTAGATTCTCAGCGGTGGTGCCGTAGTCGGTCGGAACGTCAGCCTGAATTGCAATGTCATCGAAGAATTCCCCGCTTTCTTCTTTCAGTTCATTGATCAGCCGGAAACTCCATTTTGCATGCTCTCTTTCGTTCTCGGCGGTGAGGAGGAAAAGATCTGCAATTTGCTCGAAACCTTCCTTTTTAGCAATCTTTGAATATATTGTATACCGGTTTCTGGCCTGGCTTTCCCCTACAAATGCTTTTGACAGGTTTTCTACAGTCTTTTTCATGATTTGTTTCTCCAGATGTTTTTTATGGATTGTTCTTTATATGATTGGTTGATAAATATATAATGCTTTTTTTGAAGAGTGTTGTCAGAACCTGGAGGAAATCATCTCAGGATTGATATTTCCGATAGATTGTTTTACGATCCCCAACTGCTACAATAAATATTAGCATTCTGTTGTTTTCGATTGTCAGGATGACTCTATATTCCCCAACCCGGTGAGAATACAGAGG
>Ga0182234_10104_pt1 | contig 37076 bp, 33 predicted proteins | sample hydfratesGB_TM_A_FD_145595 | JGI IMG/M metagenome (GOLD analysis project Ga0182234, IMG submission 145595) | Subsurface microbial communities from deep shales in Ohio, USA - hydraulic fracturing test GB_TM_A | ecosystem: Environmental > Aquatic > Deep subsurface > Shale gas/oil reservoir >...
TTAAAAATGCAAAAGGCAAGTTAGAGGATATACTGTTGGGCTAACAGGATTTTAAGCCTGTGGAGATGGTGGGTTACCACTTCTAAGAAGCAGGAATCCTCGAGGGCTTGCCCCGAGGAGGGTCAAAGAAAATGACAGACAATGAAAATAGAAAAGAACACATCGAAGCTCAGCTGAAGGAGTTACCCCGCCAACCTGGAGTTTATCTGATGAAAGATGAAACTGGAATGATTATTTATGTTGGCAAGGCAAAATCTCTCCGCAGCCGGATAAGATCATATTTTCGTAAAAATGATCAGACATATAAAACCAGAATGCTGGTTAAATATATAGATGATTTTGATTATATAATGACTGATACAGAGGTAGAAGCCTATATTTTAGAGGCAAATCTGATCAAGAAGCACCAGCCTAAATTTAATATTCGGCTTAAAGATGATAAGACTTATCCTTATATAAAGGTAACCAAAAATGTGGATTTTCCTCGAGTTTTTAAAACCAGAATTGTAAAAAATGATGGTGCAGAATATTTTGGACCTTTTGCTGATGTTGATGCAATATATAAAACTTTGGATGTAATTAAGGATATTTTTAAGCTCAGAAGCTGCAAAAAAGAGTTAAAGGCTGATGAGCCGGAAGATCGTCCCTGCTTAAATTATTATATAGATAAATGCCTGGGTCCCTGTATTGGTGCGGTTAGTAAAGAAGATTATCACGAATTAATTGACCAGGTCTGTCTTTTCTTATCTGGACGACAAACAGAATTAAAGCAGCAGGTTGAAAAAAAGATGAAAGAAGCTGCAGCAGAAAGAAATTTTGAGAAGGCTGCCCGTTTTCGAGATGCCCTTGAAGCCTTTAAGAAATTAAGTGAAAGCCAAAAGGTAATGACAGATAAGAATATTGATCAGGATGTAGCTGCCTTAGTCCAGGGAGAAGAAGATAATGCTTGTGCTCAACTGCTTTTAGTGAGAAATGGCCGTTTAATTGGGCAGGAGTATTTTATACTTCAGGGAACTGCGGAAGAAAGTAAAGAAGAAACTATGGCTTCATTTTTGCAGCAGTATTATGAGCAGGCAGCTGGAATTCCAGATGAGCTGCTTTTAAATACAAAAATCAATTATCAGGAACTCCTGGCTGAGAGATTAGCAGATTTTAAAGGGAAAAATGTGAGCATTCAATATCCTCAAAAAGGGGATAAGAAAAAAATGCTGCTGATGGCTGAGCGCAATGCTGAACAGAACCTAAAGAAAGAAGATATCCGCAGCAAATATGAGAAGCAGAGAACTTCAGGTGCAGTTGAAAAGCTAGGAAAAATATTAGGAATGGAAAATGATCCTTATCATATTGAAGGTTTTGATATTTCTAATATTCAGGGGACGGATTCAGTAGCTTCGATGGTAGTTTTTAAAAATGGTCGGCCATCAAAACAGGATTACCGCCGTTTTAAAATCAAAACTGTTGAGGGCCCTGATGATTTTTCCAGCATGAAGGAAGTGGTCGAACGTCGTTATGCCAGACTATTGCGTGAAGACAGAAAACTGCCAGACTTGATATTAATTGATGGTGGTAAAGGCCAGCTAAATGCGGCTTATGAAATTTTAGAGTTATTAGGAATAGAAGATTTACCAATCATTGGACTGGCAAAAAGAGAAGAAGAAATATTTATGCCAGGGGAAAGTGAACCAATTACTCTGCCGCACCATACTCCAACTCTGCAGCTGCTGCAGCGGATAAGAGATGAGGCACATCGCTTTGCTGTTAGCTATCACCGCAAACTTAGATCACGGAGGTTGACTCACTCTATGCTAGATGAGATTCCTGGAGTGGGAGAAACCAGGAGAAATGCATTACTACAGCATTTTGGCTCACTTGCTAAAATTAGGGAGGCAAAGATTTGGCAGCTTAAGGAAGTTGATGGTATCAGCGGTAAAACAGCACGTAAAATCTATGATTATCTACGAGAAAACATGCGGGTTTATTAAAAAAGTTTATTTTTTTGCAGGAATTTTTTTGTCAGTGTTGAATATGTAATATAGAGCATCTGATATATCACAGAAATATATAGGAAGTGTTATTATGGTTATTAATAAAAAAAGCTTAACTGATCAAGTTTATACATTGATCAAAGAACAGATTTTAAATCGAGAAGTAGAATTAGGAGAACAGCTTAATACGAGGCGGATTGCTGAGGAGCATGGTATTTCTTTAATGCCAGTTCGTGACGCTTTGAGAAGGTTAGCAAATGAGGATTTGGTGGAAAACAAACCAAGAGTTGGTTTTTTCGTAAAGAATTTTTCTGAGGCAGAGGTTAACGATATTTTAGAAGTTCGTAAAATGCATGAACTTTATTGTTTAAATAATTATTTTGGACAGATTGATAAAGAAAAAATTGTCGAACTCAAAGACAAATTTCTTAAAAGTCATCATAAACATTTTAGTGTTTTTGATAGTCAACTGCATAAAGAAATTGTTTTTGCTTCACATAACAATTATTTAATTGATAGTTATTTAAAGATGATTAATCATTTTACTATGCTTTTTAGCTATTTAAATGATCAGCGTTCTGAAACTTCAAGACAGGAACACATAGATTTGATTGATTGTATTCTTAAAGGAAAGAAAGAAAAAGCATACAAAATTTTATTTAAACATTTAGATAGGGTTAAAATTGCTGAAGATGCAGAAATCAAAAAGAGAGCTTAGTTCCAAATAGTGTATAGTATAGGAGAGTTGATAATGCAAGAAATCAAATCTGAAGTTATCAGTAAAAAAGAATATTTAAGTGATTCAGCTATTAATAATTATTTAAATGAGCTTTCAAATGAGGTAATTGAAGGTGATGTAAAAAGTTTACTCTTAGTTCCGCCAGATTACACACGAAAATCTTCTTCTTTAGGTCTTATAACTGAAAAATTATACTTTAAATTAAAAGATAGAGTTGAGAATATTGATATTTTACCTGCTTCAGGAACTCATGATCCAATGAGTAAGCAGGCTATTAAATCAATGTTTGGTAAAATACCACCTGAAGATTTTTTAGAACACAATTGGCGTCATGATACTATTAAAGTCGGAGAAATACCTAGTAGAAAAATGAAAGAATTTTCTCAAGATCAGCTAAATGATGCTGTTCCATTAGAAATAAATAAAAATATTTTCTCTGAAAAATATGACCTTATAATTTCTTTAGGGCAGGTAATTCCACATGAGGTTGTAGGAATGGCTAACTATACTAAAAATATTGTTGTTGGTTGTGGAGGCAGTCAAATTATTAATAAATCTCATTTTCTAGGTGCCTTAGCTGGGATGGAAAATATTATGGGTAAAGATCATTCTCCGGTAAGAAAGCTTTATGATTACTGTCAAAAAGAGTTTCTAGACCAACTACCAATATTATATTTGATGTCAGTTAATTCTTCTATTAGTGACAAAAAGACTGGACTAACAAAAATTAAGGGGATTTTTACAGGTAGTGATAGAGATAGTTTTGAAAAAGCTGTTGCCGCAAGTCAAAAAGAAAATATTATAAATATAAGAAAACAACCTAAAAAAATTGTTGTTTTTCTAAAAGAAGATAAATTTAAAAGCACCTGGATTGGAGCTAAAGCAATTTATAGGACCAGAATGGCCGTAGCTGACGGAGGAGAGCTGGTTATTATTGCTCCCGGTATTCATAAATTTGGGGAAGATAGAGAAATTGATCAACTTATTCGCAAATACGGATATGTTGGAACAGAAAGAGTTCTTAATTATCTCAAAGAAAACAATGATTTAAAAAATAATCTTTCTGCTGCCGCTCATTTAATTCATGGATCTTCAGAGGGTAGGTTTAAAATTTCACTAGCTGCTCCTAAGCTTAGCAGAGATGAAATTGAGAAAGTTAATTTTAATTATTTAGATTATGATAAAACAATTAATAAATATAATTTAGAACAGCTAAAAAATGGATTTAACCAGATAAATAGTGAAGAAATATTTTATATTGATAATCCTGCAACAGGATTATGGGTTTTTGAGAAATAAAAGAAGGATTTTTAAAAATTACAGCGAATATTTTATATAGATTCAATACAAAACATTGTTTTACTATTCAAAACAGTAATTAAATAATAGATTCTATTATTTAATATATAAAGGGTTAAGCCTATAAGTTCATAATCCCTTAATCAAAATATTTAGGAGGTGGTATTTTAATTTTGGTCGTTTTTTTAATAAAAACTTTTATTAATTATCAGGAGGGAAATTATGTTAAAAAATAAAATTTCAATTGTTTTAATCACTTTATTAATAATCGCTGTATTTTCTGTTGGTGCTATGGCTGTAGAGGAATTAAAGATTGTTGCTGCACATAATCAGACTTCTCCCGAAAACCCTTATCAGGTAGGTCTGCTTGCTTTTAAAGATAAAGCTGCAGAACTTTCTGATGGTGCGATTAATGTAGAAGTACACGCTGGTACTTTAGGTACAAGTGAAGCAGAGCTAGTTGAAAAACTTAAACTTGGTGCTGCAGATGTTGTATTAGTTTCACCTGGGTTTATGAGCAGAACCGGTATCAATGAAATTCAGTTATTTGCATTCCCATATTTGTTTGATAGCTATGATCACTGGGAAAAAGTTGTTGATGGTGAAGTAGGAGCTCAAATGGCAGACATAGTAAATGAAAAGTCTAATAATGACTTTAAATTGATTGGTTACTGGACTGCTGGTGTAAGACATTATTATGGTAAAAAGCCAATTTATGAAATCGAAGATCTTGATGGTGTAAGTATCAGAACACAGACTTCTGGTGTTGTTGCAGATTACTGGAGCAGTTTAGGTGCAGTTCCTACATCTGTAGCTTGGGGCGAATTATATCAGGCACTTCAGCAGAATGTTGTAGATGCAGCTGAAAATGCATATCCTTATTATGTACAGCAGAATCACCATAAGACTGCAAATGGTAAATTTACATCTGAAACTGGACATGATTATACAACAAGATTCTTATTAATCAATGGTCGTAAGTTTGACAGTTTCTCAGCTGAACAGCAGGAAATTTTAATGGAAGCTGCAGAAGCTAGTGTAGAAGCTGAAAGAGCATCCTTATATGCTCAGGAAGAAGAGTACAAAAAAATTCTCATGCAGGATGGCGGCAGAATCAACCTGCTTAATAGAGAACCATTCATTGAAGCTGCTGTACCTTATCAGAATGAAGCAGCTGAAGAATATGGTGTAACAGAATTACTAGAACAGATTAGAGAACTTAAGTAATTAAAGATAATCACTCCTAACAGGTAAAAACCTGTTAGGAGTATTTTTTCAATAAATAGTTAATTTATTTACATGAATAATTTTTAATACATGAAATTTTTATTATGAATAAAAAGAGGTGAAACAATGATTAAGAAAATTACTAGAATAATGGAAAAAATCCAGGTTACATTTGGAGTGATTTTTTTATCACTATTTTTTCTTGTTATTGTAATTCAAATGTTTGCTAGATATACTGGTATTTCTTTAATTTGGACAGAAGAAGCTGCTAATTATTCTTTTATTTGGTCAGTGTTTATGGGTGCATCGGTTATGATACATAGAGAAGGACATTTCCGTTTCACTTTATTTTTTAATAAATTAACTGGTAAAGCCAAATCTATTTTAATTATATTTATTAATACAATTTTATTAATTTTTAGTATTGCTCTAATTTATTATGGTATTATCGCAACACAGAATTTCTGGAATTATAATTGGTTTTCTATACAGAGTTTTAAAATGGGATATATGTTTATTTCAATTCCAATTATGGGGATCAGTATGAGTGTATATATGATTGACCATATATATGATGCTTATAAAGAAATGAAGAGGTGTGAATAATGTTAGGATTTGGACTAATTGCTTTATTTTTATTTTTAATGTTTATTGGTGTGCCGATAGCTTTTGTGATTGGAATTATAGCATTTTTAGGGATCTCAGCTGCCCCATATATTCCTGAAGTTACAGTAGTTATGAAAATGTTTAATGGTTTGAACTCTTTTGTTCTTTTAGCTGTACCGTTATTTATTTTAGCTGCAAATTTAATGAACAGTGGTGAGATTTCAAAAAAATTAATCAACTTTTCTATTGCTCTTGTTGGTCATATTAGGGGTGGACTGGCCCATGCAAATGTTTTAGTGTCTATGATTTTTGCCGGAATATCAGGTGCTTCTCAGGCTGATACTGCAGGGATAGGTAAAGTTTTAATTCCAAATATGATAGATACAGGCTATGACAAGGAAACTGCAGTTGGAGTCACAGCTGCTTCTTCTACTATTGGTGTTATTATTCCACCGAGTATTCCGATGATTATTTATGCTGGTTTAACTAATACATCTGTCAGTGAATTATTTATTGCGGGTATTGTTCCTGGAGTTTTAAGTGGTCTGGGAATGATGATAGTTATTTATATACTCTCATTAAAGCGTGGTTACCCAAAATATGAGAGAACTAATTTGAAGAAAATATTACGATTAGCAAAAGAAGCTTTTCCAGCTCTTATGACACCGATTATAATTATTGGTGGAGTTATAACTGGCTGGTACACAGCAACTGAGGCTGCAGCTTTTGCTTCCTTATATACATTTGTGATTGGTATGTTCTATTATAAAACTATTAAATTTAAAGATTTACCGGGAATATTAGAAGATACTTTAACTTTAAGTTCTCTTTCTTTATTTGCCTTAGCTACTGCAAGTGCTTTAGGAGAATTAATGGGTTATTATCAGGTTTCTACTATTGTGCAGCAATTCTTTACTGCTCATATACAATCAACTTCGGTATTTATGGTAATCATTATTCTCTTTTTCTTATTTGTTGGGACATTTATGGATGCTATACCAGCTATGATTTTATTTATACCAGTAATTTTGCCGCTCTCAATAAATTTAGGTATAAGTCCTGTTTTGTTAGGGATGGTTGTAATTGTAACACTTGCCATTGGTTTAGTAACTCCACCTTATGGACTTTGTCTTTTAATTGCTGCTAGAATTGGAGATATGTCGATTGAGCGTTCTTTTGGAGCAGTGATAATGTTTATTGCGGTTGTTTTAGCAGTTCTAATATTCATGGCATTTTTCCCGGATATCGCTTTTTATATTCCTAAATTATTTGTTCCATCACTAGGAATTTAATTAATTAAGTATTAAATTAAAAATTTTAGGAGGCATAATAATGTCAAAAAAAGTTGCTATAACCTCAGAATATTTTGGAAAGTTTTCTGACGAAGCTTTTACGATATTGAAAGATAATGGATTTGAGGTAATAGAAAATAAATATGATAAATTTTTAGACAAGGAAGAAGAAATAATTTCTTTAAGTAAAGAAGCGAATGCTATTATTTGTGATTTAGAAGAAATATCACAAAATGTTATTGATCAGTCTCCAAATTTAGAAATAATTGCTAGGAGAGGTGTTGGAACTGATTCAGTTGCAGTTGATTATGCCGAAGAAAAAGGTATCAAGGTTGCAAGAACTTTAGGTGTTGTTGAAAAACCTGTAGCAGAGCTGGTAATGTCATTTATCTTAAATATTTCTAGAAGAATTATCCCTCTAAACAAAGAGATGCATCAAGGGAAGTGGAATAAGATACTTGGAAATAGTTTAGAAGGAAAAACTCTGGGTATTATTGGTATGGGTAATATTGGTGAAGAAATAACCAGGAAAGCCAAGGCTTTTGATTTAGATGTCATTTATTATGATGTTGAAAGAAAGTTAGAAGTCGAAGAAAAATTTGAAATGGAATACTCTAGTTTGGATGAGTTATATCAAAAAGCTGATATAATAACATTACATGTTCCTTTAAATAAACATACAGAAAACTTAATTGATTATGAGGCACTAAAAAAAATGAAAAAGAAAGCAATTTTAATTAATACAGCTAGGGGAGCAGTAGTTAATAATAAAGATTTAAAAAAGGCATTAGATAGTGATTTAATAGCTTATGCAGCAGTAGACGTTTTTGACACTGAGCCTAAAACTGATTCAGTTTTAGTAGATTGTGATAATGTATTATTAACACCTCACGTTGGAACTTTTACTGAAGAAATCTTTATAAAAATGGATGTTTTAGCTGCACAAAATGTGGTTGATTTTTTTAATAAATAGTTTTCAAAAGGGGGGGTGAATACCCCCTAATATTATAACAAAGCTGATATATTAGATATCAACATTTAATTACCAAGGAGATGGTTTTATTGCTTAGAAGTCAAGAAATAAGAAAACAGGGAGCAGAAATAGATGCTTTAAGAATGGGAATGGACTGGACTGCAGATGACTTAGATAAAATGCAGATTATAATTGCCAATACTTATGGTAATGGTCATCCAGGAAGTTTTCATTTAGATAAATATGTAAGTACACTAAAAAATGAACTTAAAAAAATTGATGTTATGGGAAGTCGAATGACAACCTCAGATATTTGTGATGGCATTGCTCAGGGACATGATGGTATGAACTATTCATTAGTTTCCAGAGAAATGATAGCAAATATGGTTGAAATTCAGGCAATGGCAGCACCTTATGATGGGATTGCTTTATTTTCCAGCTGTGATAAGTCGGTGCCTGCCCATCTGATGTCTATTTTACGACTCAATCTTCCTGCGATTCATATACCAGGAGGTTCAATGGCACCTGGGCCAGCTGGTTTAACTTTAGAAATGATTGGAACTTATTCTGCAGATCTCAAAAGAGGTGAAATTACCGAAGAAGAGTTTAAACAGTATCAGTATTCAGCCTGTCCAAGCTGTGGTGCTTGTCAGTTTATGGGAACTGCTTCTACTATGCAGTTAATGTCTGAAGCACTTGGTTTAGCGTTGCCTGGAGCTGCTTTAATTCCTTCAACCAGTCCAGCTCTAGAGATTATGACAAAAGAGGCAGGTCATTATTTAGTAGATCTAGTCAAGAAGGGAATAAAACCCTCTGATATAGTCACCCGTAAATCTTTTGAAAATGCTATTATGATTCATGCTGCAATTGGTGGCTCAACAAATGCCCTTTTACACATTCCTGCTATTGCACACGAGTTTGGAATCGAAATAGAATTAGATCAATTTGATGAAATTCATCGTAAGATACCTTTTATTGCAAACATAAAAACAAGTGGTAAATACCCAACTCACTATTTTTGGTATGCAGGCGGGCTGCCGGCTGTGATGAAAGAATTAAAAGATTATTTGCATTTAGATCAGATGACAGTTACCGGAAAAACTCTGGCAGAAAACTTAGAAGAACTTGATAAATTTAGCTATCTAGATTATATGAAAAGTGAAGCACCTAAAAATTTGCCAAATGATGTAATTTACCCAGCTTCATCTCCAATTAATGATGAAGGATCCTTAGCTGTACTTAAAGGTAATTTGGCTCCAATGGGAGCTGTGGTTAAACATTCAGCAGTTGATCCTCAAATGCATCAATTCAAAGGCAGAATTAAAGCTTATGATACTGAAGAAGAAGCTTTAGATGCTGTTTTATCAGGTGATATAGTTTCTGGTGATGCTGTAATTATACGCTATGAAGGTCCTAAAGGAAGTGGAATGCCGGAAATGTTTTATACCAGTGAGGCAATAGCTTCAGATGAAGTATTAAATACTTCTACAGCCTTAATCACAGATGGAAGATATTCTGGGGCAACCCGAGGCCCAGCTATCGGACATGTTTCTCCAGAAGCTGTTGATGGCGGGCCAATTGCTTTAGTTGAAGATGGAGACTTAATAGAAATTGATATTCCGGGACGAAAACTAAATATCATTGGCCTGAATGGAGAAGAAAAATCGGCTGCAGAAATTGATAAGGTATTAGCAGTACGTAAAGAAAAATGGAAAAAGCCTAAGTTTAAATTTAACAGTGGAACTTTAGGACTTTATGTTCGTCATGCAGTTCCTGCAGCAAAGGGAGCTTATATTGGTATGGATTAGTATTAATAATATAATCAATAATTTAGAATTGAAAGGTTATTAGCAAATAAATATTCAACTTAAAAAATAAATTATTAGATAGAGGTGAAAATAATGACTAAAGAAAATCGTTTAGATCCCCAGACAGCTTATCTTCAAGCTGCACCTGCTCAGTATATTAATGAAAAAGGTATTTTAAAAAAAGCTGGAGCTTATGTCAGTGAGTGGGGGGGAAGAGTTCTAATTAGTGGTGGTGTAAGAGCTTTAAATGCGGCAGAAAAAGACCTGATTGCTTCTTTAGATGAAAATAATATCTATTGGGAAAAAAATATTTTTAAAGGTGAGGTTTCTCAGTCCAACATTAATATTATTAAAGAAAAGGCAAAAAAAATGAAAGCAAATTTAATTATTGGAGTTGGTGGTGGAAAGGCAATTGATACTGCCAAAGCTGCTGCTGAAGACATGAGACTTCCGGTTGCAGCTGTTCCAACTATTGCAGCTACCTGTGCTGCTGGATCAGCCTTTGCTGTAGTTTATACAGAAGATGGCCAGTTTGAAAAAGACTATTTTATGACACAAAATCCACGCCTGGTAATGGTAGATCCGCAAATTATTGCAGAAGCACCTGTTAAATATTTAAAATCAGGAATTTTAGATTCTCTGGCTAAATGGTATGAAGGTAAGGCTGTAGAAAGTGGAATCGCTAATCCGAGTTTAGAAACAGTAGTGGCTATGAACTTAGCTGAAATTTTATATAATAAAATGAGAGAAGAAGCTATTATTGCTGTTGAACAGTGCGAGAATAATGAACTGGGAGATGAATTAAAGGAAATTATTGATTTAAATATATATCTAACCACTATTATACAGAGTTTGGGTCAGAACACTTCTAGAGGTGCAGCAGCCCATGGAATTCATAATGGAATGACTTCTATAGAGGAATCACATGATCTTTTGCATGGATTAAAAGTTGGTTATGGAATTATTGTTCAGCTCTATTTAGAAGATAAGGCAGAAGAATATATAGATGATGTAATCAAGTTTTTCAATGAACTAGGTTTAGAGCCATCATTTAAAGGATTAGGGATTCCTTTTACAGAAGATAATTTAAAAAAAACCGCTGCTAAGTCTGTGAATGATACAGTAATGTTGAAAATGCCAATAGAAGTAACGGAAGAAATGATTATTGAAGCAATGAAAAAAGTTGAATCAAGAGTATAGTACGAATTCTTGAAATTAATTAATTTTTCTCATTACATAAAGCCAGCTTATAAGTAGATAAATTTCTCTACAAAAAAGCTGGGTTTTTTATTTTATTTTAAATTCTTATAACTTATAAACAATTTTCAAAATAATCTTTTAATTTCTCATATATATGATATAATATTATTGGATGAAGTTTTTTAAAAAAATATATCTTAATTACTATAATTTACAAACCAAGAAAAATTTGTGGAGGTGATAGGTTCATATTATTTTGATAAACTGATTAAACATTTGTTGAAGTCTGAATAAAAAAATAAGGAGGACAGAGAAATGTTATTTAAAAAAAGTATGTTGTTGAGTATTTTATTAATGGTGGCTTTGCTTTTTGTCTCAAGTTTTTCAGCAATGGCTCAAAATGGAGAAGTTGAAATTTTTAGCTGGTGGACCGGTGGTGGAGAAGAAGAAGGTCTAAATGCTTTAATTGAACTGTTTAATGAAAATTATCCTAATGTTGAAGTCATTAATGCTACAGTTGCTGGTGGTGCTGGTTCTAATGCTAAGGCTGTACTTAAAACTAGAATGGTTGGTGGAAATCCTCCAGATTCATTCCAGGTTCATGGGGGTGCAGAATTAGTTAATACCTATGTTGAAACAGGATTGATGGAACCAATTACTGGTTTGCTGGAAGAATGGGGAGTAAAAGACAAGTTTAATCAACAGATTTTAGAAATGTCTTCTTATGAAGGCGAATATTATTCTGTTCCGGTTAATGTACATCGTTCAAATATAATGTTTTATAACAAAGCAGTACTTGAAGAAAATAATGTTGAACCTCCAACAGATTTAGCCAGCTTTAAAGAAGCATTAGCTAAATTAGATGAAGCTGGGGTAGTTCCACTTTCATTAGGTGATACTAATAAGTGGCCTGCAACTCAGATTTTTGAATCTTTATTAGTGTCAACTTTAGGTCCTGATGGCTATAATGGTCTTTGGAATGGAAATACAGCTGCTGATGATCCAGCAGTTAGAGAAGCACTTGTCCATTTCAATGATATAATGCAGTATGTCAATGAAGATCACTCTGCTCTTACCTGGCAGGATGCAACTCAAATAATGCATGAAGGTGAGGCTGGATTTAATATTATGGGTGACTGGGCAGAAGGTTATATGAAAACCTTAGGCTGGACACCTGGTGAAGAATTTGGCTGGATGCCTGTACCAGAATCAGAGGGAACCTTTATAGTAATTACAGATACATTTGGTCTACCAAAAGGTGCTCCAAATCCTGAAAATGCTAAAAAATGGTTAAAAACTATTGCATCTGTAGAAGGACAGGATACATTTAACCCAATTAAAGGTTCAATTCCTGCTCGTTTGGATGCTGATAAGAGTAAATATGATCCTTATCTAACAAGTGCAATGGAAGATTTTGCTGAAGATACCTTATCACCCTCAATCGCTCATGGTTCTGCTGCTCCTGAAGGATTCATTACTGCTTTAAATGATACTATCAATGAATTTATCACAACTGGTGATGTAGATGAAGCATTTGAAAACTTCCAGAAAAATCATGAAGAATATGTTCAGTAAAAATTATTAATAATTTAAAAACAAATTAGAGAATGTAATATCTCCCCTCCTGTAATTAAGCGGGAGGGGAAGATTTATTTATGGAGTGATAAAAATGAAAAGAAAACATAAGGAATCACTTACTTCAATTGCAATTTTATCACCATCAATAATTACTTTAGCAATATTTGTTTATGGTTTTATCAGCCGCAGTGTACAAATATCAATGCTTGATTGGGATACTTTTGCTAATTTTATGAGAAAAGCTAAAGATTATGTAGGCTTAGAAAATTATATTAGTTTATTTACAGAGTCAAGATTTCAAACAGATCTTTGGAATACACTTTATTTTACTTTATTTTTCATTATAGGCTGTTTAGCTATTGGAATTTTATTATCATTAATTTTAAATAATAAGCCTAGGGGAGGATACTTTTTTCAAAACCTTTATTTATTTCCTATGGCGATTTCCTTTGTTGTAACTGGTACAGTCTGGCGCTGGATTTTTGCTCCTGGACGTCTGCCAAATAATCCGCGTGGAATAAACCTGCTTTTTGAGCAGCTTGGTCTGCAAAATCTGCAGTGGGGCTGGTTTACCAGCACAAATAGTTTTCTAGGCTTTAACGTTGCTTTAATAGCTGTAATAATTGCAGCTATCTGGCAGTACTCTGGTTATACAATGGCTATGTGGCTTGCTGGTCTAAGGGGAATTGATCAGCAGTTAATTGAAGCTGCAAGAATTGATGGTGCCAGTAAGTGGCAGATTTTCACCAAAATATTATTTCCTATTCAAAAGCCAATTACTCTTTCGGCGATTATAGTTCTGGCTCATGTTTCACTTAAAGCCTTTGCTTTAATCTATGCAATGACAGGTAGTGGACCAAATAATGTTACAGATATACCTGCAGTTTATATGTTTGAAGCGACCTTCAGATCTAATCGTTATTCAACTGGTTCAGCAATTGCGATTGTTCTGCTGATGATGGTCGGACTGCTGATTATCCCTTACCTGGTCAATAGTTTTAAGGAGGAGTAAGCAATGGATGATAAAATGACCACACAAGAAAAGATAACAAGATATGCTGTTTTAATTGTCTTTGCAATATTCTTTCTGATTCCAATGTATGTTTTAATATCTACCAGTTTAAAAAGTTTTTCAGAAGTATCGATTAATACTATGTGGCAGCTGCCTTCGTCAATTTCAATTGAAGGTTTTAAAGAGGCTTTTGCTAAATTGGCTCCCAATGTACTTAACAGTTTTTATCTGGTAATTCCAGCCACTTTATTTTCTGCGATCTTAGGATCTTTAAATGGTTATGTATTATCTCACTGGAAGTTTAAAGGTTCAGATACTCTTTTTGCTTTAATTTTATTTGGAATGTTTATTCCCTACCAGAGTATATTATTTCCACTGGTTCAATTTATGCAGACAATTGGCTTATATGGATCTATACCAGGATTAATTTTAGTCCATGTAGTGTATGGGTTACCGATCACAACTTTAATGTTCCGAAATTATTATCAGGATGTACCTGACGCTTTAACTGAGGCAGCCAAAGTTGATGGGGCTAATATTTTCAGTATTTACCGCCACATCTTTTTTCCAATTTCAATTCCATCTTTTGTAGTTGTTTTTATCTGGCAGTTTACAAATATCTGGAACGAATTTCTCTTTGCAGTTACCTTAACTGATACTCAAAGTCAACCAATCACAGTTGCTCTAACAAATTTAGCGGGAAGTCAGGTTGTAGAATGGAATGTACAGATGAGTGGTGCAATTATAACTGCTCTGCCGACACTTTTAGTTTATATTATTTTTGGCCGCTACTTCATTAAAGGTATGTTGGCCGGTTCAGTTAAAGGGTAATTTGAACTGTAAAATATTAAGATTTATTTTTGATGTTCGAGGTATAAAAATTTAAATCTAAAAATCAAATAACTTAGGATATACTCAGTCTGAAAAATTAGGCTGGGTTTTATCTTTGTCTAGGGAATTAAAAGCATAATTTTTAAAGAGGATTTTAGTCTTTTTTCAAGAAATAATCATAGTAAGCAATTAATTAAAGTTAGAATAATTTTATTTTAAAAATATTATTACAGGAGTGAATAATTAATGAAAAAAGTTAAATGGGGCATTTTAGGTTGTGCAAACATTGCCCGTAAGGCAGTGATTCCAGGAATTTTAGCAGCAGATAATTCAGAACTAACTGCAGTTGCCAGCCGCAATCAGGAAAAGGCAAAAAAATTTGCAGAAGAATTTGGAGCAAAAAAATATTATAATGGTTATGATCAGCTTTTAGCAGATCAAGAGGTGGAAGTCGTTTATATTCCGCTGCCAAATTCTTTACATAAAGAGTGGGTTATCAAAGCAGCAGAAGCCGGTAAACACATATTATGTGAAAAACCGCTTTCCGGCAAAAACAAAAAAGAGGCTGAACTAATGAATCAGGCTGCTGAGAATAACAATGTTAAGCTAATGGAGGCTTTTATGTACCGCTTTCAGCCTTTTGTAGTTAAACTTAAAGAAATAATTGATGATGGTATAATTGGTGAAATAAAAGAAATTAAGGCGAGTTTTGCCTTTGATATTAGTGGCCGCGGCAATGATATTCGCGCTAATGCCGAACTTGATGGGGGTGCATTAAATGATATTGGATGTTATACAGTTAATATCTCAAGATATTTAATGGGGGCAAAGCCAAAAAAAGCAGCCAACTTTTTTCAAAAAGAAAATGAAGCTGGAGTTGACTTAAGCGGCAGTGGTACTCTTTATTTTGAAGGAGGTCGCTTTGCCAGTGTTTATTACAGTATTAACTCCCATGATGAAAAAGATTTAGAAATCATAGGAAGTAAAGGAGTAATCAGGATTCCAGAATTTTTTGCCTGGAAAGAAGAAAACTATTTTTTGATTGAAAAAGAGGGTGAAATAGAGAAATTAGATGTAAAAACCGGACCTCAGTATCAGCTTGAAGTTACAGCTTTTGCAGAAACAATTATTAATGACACTGAAGTTCCTCTCAAGGTCAGTGAGGAAAGTTTTGCTAATCTTGAAGTGATGGATGCTATGCGTAAATCAGCTGCTGAAGAAGTTATTGTAAAGCTTTAAATTGTAAGGTTTAATAGTTGACTGTATTGATAGGAGGGTGAATAGTGGAAGTTGAAAAAATTAATCAGGTTATTGAAAAATTATTGGTTTATGGTGAGGTAAACAACTTGTTAGGAAAATGGGATCGAATTGCTGCAAGAAACCAAATCAGAGATATTTTAAAAATTAACGAAAGTCCTGCTGAAGCCCTTACAGCTGAAGATTATGAGGTTCCGGAAGCTCCTCAGGCTTTATTAGACCAGCTGTTAGATTTTGCTGCAGCAAAAGAGTTAATAAATAATAATATTACTGAAAGAGATCTGTTAGATGCCAGAATTATGGGAGCTTTGATGCCACGACAATCAGAAGTTGCCGCTAGATTTCATAAAACAGCTGAGGAAATTGGGATTAAAAAGGCAACAGATGAATATTATAGTTTAGCTCAAGCCAGCAATTATATCCGCCAGAAAAGAGTTGCCAGGGATTTAAATTGGAAGGCTGAAAGTGATTACGGCCAGATTGAAATTACGATTAATCTTTCCAAACCAGAAAAAGATCCTGAAGAAATTGCAAAGGCTAGAAAAGAAGAACAGAGTAATTATCCTAAATGCTATTTATGTCTTGAAAATGTTGGCTTTTCTGGCAGCTTAAACCATCCTGCTCGCCAAAATCACAGAGTTATTCCTTTAAAATTACAAAATGAAGATTGGTTTCTGCAGTATTCACCATATGTCTATTATAATGAACACTGTATAGTTTTTCATAAAGAGCATATACCAATGCAGATTGATAAAAATACATTTGCAGTTTTACTTGATTTTATTGATCAGCTTCCTCATTATTTTATAGGTTCAAATGCTGATTTGCCACTTGTTGGGGGCTCTATATTAAATCATGATCACTATCAGGGAGGAAGACATATCTTTCCAATGGCAGAAGCAGAAGCAGAAGAATTTTATCAGCATCCAACCTTTCCAGATGTAGAAATCAGCCGGATAAAGTGGCCAATGTCAGTAATTAGATTGAAAGCTGATGTTAGAGAAGATATAATAAATCTTGCAGTTAAAATTTTAGATAACTGGCGCCAATACTCTGATCCTGAACTTGATATTCTGGCTTTTTCTCAAATTGAAGACAGACAGAAGGCTCATAATACAATTACTCCTATTGCTCGAAAAAAAGATAGCAGCTATGAATTAGATTTAGTTTTACGTAATAATCGCAAAAGTGAAGCTTATCCTGATGGAATTTTTCATCCCCACCAGGAATTACATCATATAAAAAAAGAAAATATCGGTTTAATTGAAGTAATGGGACGAGCAATTTTGCCTGGACGTTTGAAAAATGAGTTAAATGTGATTTATAATTATTTAAGCGGTCAAATAAGGATTGATGAATTAAAAGAAGCAGATGGACTAGAAAAACATCTGCAGTGGGTTTCTGAACTCAAAAGAAAACATGGAATTAATTTAACAGAGGAGGAAGCCGAAAAAGTTATTGAAGTTGAAATTGCAGGTAAGTTTAGTCAAGTTTTAGAAGATGCTGGTGTTTATAAAAATAATCCCATCGGTTACAAGGGATTCGAAAGATTTTTAGCTGCAGTTGGAATAGAAAAAGTTGAATTATAATTTAAGAAGGAAGTGTCAAGATATGAGCAAATTTAATCTAAATTCTATTGACTCTTATAGTTATGAGCCATTGCGGAAACAGGTATATAATGTTTTACGAGAAGCAATCCTTAAAGGTGAGCTGATGATTGGTGAAAAAATAACTGAAATGGAAATTGCAGATGAGCTTAATGTCAGTCGAACCCCTGTGAGAGAGGCTTTTCGAATGTTGGAGCAGGAGGAGTTAATAAATATTATCCCACAGCAGGGTGTTTTTATAGCTGGAATCGAGACTAAAAAGGAGATTGATGACATATTCCAGCTGCGGACAGAACTGGAAGGTTTAGCTGCTTTTCTGGCTGCAAAAAAAATAAATGAAGAACAAAAAACTCTTTTGAAAGAATATACGAAAGAATTGGAAAACTGTATTGCCAATGATGATCAGCGGGGCTGTATTCGGGTTGATATTGCTTTTCATCGAATAATCAAAGAGGCTTCTAATAATAGATGGTTAGAAAAATTTCTGGATACATTATTTGAGCAGGCTACCAGGTTTCGCCACAGCAGTTTTTCGCGTCAAGGTAGAATGCAGGAATTTTTATCAGAACACATGGAGTTAGCAGAGGCAATAAATAGTGGGGATGCCGATAAAGCTCGTAAATGTGCTGAAGATCACATTAAGGCAGCCTGGAACAGTATTTTGACTGTATTTAAAAAAGAAAATAATTAATAATTATAAATAAATCAAAATAATACTTTTGCTTACTAAAGGATTATGTTATAATAAATCTTAAGATATTTTTATCATTTCGCAGATTAAAAAGTAGCGAGAAGATAGAATTTTAAATTAAAGGAGGAAAAATTCAAATGAAGAAAAGTTTAATAGTAATTTTAGTTCTGTTGGCAGTAGCAACTTTTAGCACAGGTGTAATGGCTCAGCGCTATGTAGTGGGAACCAATGCAAGCTTTCCACCCTTTGAATATGTAGAAGATGGTGAAATTGTAGGTTTTGATATTGACTTAGTTAAAGAAATTGCCAAACTGCAGGGTTTTGAGGTAGAGGTAAGGGATATTAGTTTTGATTCTCTAATTCCGGGGCTGGCTTCAGGTAGTCTGGATATTGTGGCTGCTGGAATGACCATTACTGCAGATAGAGAAAAAGTTATTGATTTTTCTGACCCCTATTATTCAGCCAATCAATCTGTACTGGTTCACGAGGAATCTGATGCCAATCTGACCGTTCTTTTTGGTAATCATGATGTTGGTGTCCAGACAGGTACCACTGGAGATACCTGGGTCAGAGATAATTTGCTTGAGGATGAGATTCTGACAGGTGAGCTCAGAAATTATGATTCCTATGTCTTTGTAATCAGAGATTTGGCCAATGGAAATATCGATGCAGCTGTACTTGATAAGCCGGTTGCCGAAACTTACAGCCAGAATAATCCTGTAAATGTAGTAGCCGAAATTATTACAGGTGAAGAATATGGTATTGCTGTTGGAGAGGGAAATGAAGAACTGCTGGCAGAAATCAACGCTGGTCTGGAAAAAGTAAAGAATAATGGTACCATGGAAAAACTAATCCAGAAGTATTTTGAATAAGCTTGACTGAGAATAGATTAGCATAATAAAAACAGGACTTTTCCCGGGCTTCTAATTAATGGAGTTAAAACTTAATTGTTGGCGGGAAAGGTCCTTTTTAAAATTTATACTGTCCGGGTTTGATTTATTTAAATTAAGTAGATATAATATTATTTGGGTTATAAATTAATGGGGTAATTATGGACCCATTTATTTTTTAAGTTAATTCAAAAAAGTTACCTTTTTAGTTTATAATCTAAGCTAAATTAACTTAGATTGGGTTTAGAAATCAAATTTTGACAATAATTTTTTTAGAAAGGACAGATTATGGAGAATTTAGAATTAATTATAGACGCACTCCCCTACCTTTTAGAGGGAACTCTGGTTACAATTCAGCTTACCTTCTGGAGTCTGTTAATCGGGATAGTAGTTGGATTACCAATTGCCTTTGCTCAGGTTTACGGCAATAAAGTGATGCAGGGAATTGTTGCAGTTTATGAGCGCCTGGCCCGCAGTATCCCACTGCTGGTAATGCTTTTGCTGATCAATTATGGTCTGCCGAGACTGGGATTAAGAATTCCAATTTTTAGAGCAGCAGTAATCGGAATTGGACTCCGTTCTGCAGCCTATCAGTCCCAGATCTATCGAGGTGCAATTCAGTCAGTAGGCGGCTCTCAGATGAAGGCTGCTCGTTCTCTGGGAATGGGCAAATTAAAGGCCTTTTTTTATATTATTGCCCCCCAGGCTATTAGAATTGCAATTCCACCTGTGGCCAATGAGTCTGCAATTGTACTTAAAGATACCTCCCTCGCCTTTACTATTGGAGTCGTAGAGCTTTTAAGACAGGGAGAATATTTTATTGCAACATCCAATCAGCCGATGGTGATCTATTTAACCATTGCAGCAATTTATTTTATACTAACTACTATAGTTAATGGCGGTTTATCCCTGTTTGAGAAAAAATATCAGATTCCAGGGATTGGTATTGAAGGAGGACATTCAGATGCCTACTAAGCACTTATTAAAAATAGAGGATTTACACCACAGTTTTGGGGAAGAGGAAGTACTTAAGGGAATCTCTTTTTCTCTAGATAAGGGAGAAACCAAGGTTATTGTTGGTCCCAGTGGAACCGGTAAGAGTACAATTTTAAATAATATTATCCGTCTGGTACCACCCAAAAAGGGAAAAATTTATTTAGAAGATATTGAAATTACTTCAGCTAAAAAAATAAATGAGATCAGACAGCAGATTGGTTTTGTTTTTCAGGATTTTGGCTTATTTAATCATCTGACCGCAAAAGGAAATATTATGATTGGTCTGACCAAAGTTAAAAAAATGAATAAAAAAGAGGCAGAAGAATTAGCCATGCTGGAGCTGGACCGGGTTGGATTAAAAGAATATGCGAATTCCTATCCTTCACAGCTCTCAGGGGGCCAGAAGCAGCGGGTTGGAATTGCCAGAGCGCTGGCTATGCAGCCCAAATTAATTTTGTTTGATGAGCCGACTTCTTCGTTGGATCCGGAACTTACAGGAGAGGTGCTTAAAGTTATGCGCAACCTGGCCGAAGAAGGAATGACTATGCTGGTTGTGACTCATGAGATGGGATTTGCCCGCAGTGTTGCTGACGAGCTAATTTTTATGGAAGCTGGTAATATTGTTGAACAGGGAAATCCGGAAAAACTATTTACCGATCCCGATCACCAGAGAACCAGAGAATTTCTCTTTCAGCTGACTGATTTATATGGTGCGGGTGAGAACTAATGCTGGATATTTTTATGGAATATTATCCCTTATTTTTAAGTGGACTGGGGGTAACAGTTTTCGTGACCCTTATTTCCTGTTCACTGGGAACAGTTCTGGGGACTTTTTTAGCTCTAGGGAAAATTTACGGTAATAAATTTGTTTCGGCTGTAGTCCGAATCATTATTTCTATTATCAGAGGTACACCACTTTTAGTTCAGCTTTTTATAATTTATTATGGTCTTCCTTCCTGGGGCATCAATCTGGATCCAATTACAGCTGCCATTATTAGTTTCATTATTAATAGTGGAGTGTATCAGGCTGAATACCTCCGGGGTTCAATTCAGTCGATCAGCGGCAGCCAGCTAAAAGCAGCTCAGTCAATCGGAATGACCAAATGGCAGGGAATCAGGCACATTATTTTACCCCAGGCTTTCCGCCGGGTAATCCCCTCCTGGACCAACGAATTTATTTATATGATTAAATACTCTTCTCTGGCCTATGTAATTGGAGCCCGGGAATTGATGACCGAAGGAAAATTAATTGCCAGCCGCAACTATCAATTTTTTGATGTCTATCTGGTAGTTGCTCTGATTTACCTAATTGTAATCATTTTCTTTGTTGCTATCTTTAATCGAATCGAGAAAAAGGTTGCAATACCTTAAACGTGCAGGTGCCGTGCACCACCCGATATATGTCGGTAATTGTCGAATCTGAGACTTACTAATTATTTATTTAATTAGTAGGTCTTTTTTGCTTTATAAACTTCTCAAAAAGTAATAAACTATAATTACTCAATATTTGTAAAATGATTCCTACCGGGGAGAAAATATCAGGGGAGTAAACTGGCAGGTAGCTTATGCTGCAGTTGCTGGAGTGGAAATAGTAACAGCGGAAGAAACAACAGCAATACCAAAGGAAATAATTAGGGTAGTCGAAACAAAGGAAGATAGGAGCAGGTAAATGAAAAGAGAATTAATGATTTATTAAATAGCAAAGTTTTCTTCTTGTATTCTTAAATTCTAGATGCTATAATTAATTAAAGGAAATATATGTAATCTAATTTTACCAGTAATTCTAGTTCATGGAAACTATTAAGAGCAGGGTGGTGAGAATTTTGGATCAGGAGTTTCTTGATGCGGTGAGAGATATCATTGTTAAAGAGACGAAGAAAATAGTCCAGTCTGAGACTAGAAAGATTGTTCAGGAAGAGACGAAGAAAATAGTCCAGTCTGAGACGAGAAAAATAGTGCAGGAAGAGACAAAGAAAATAGTCCAGTCTGAAACGAGAAAAATAGTGCAGGAAGAGACGGCAAAATTAAGTGCTCAGGTTGAAGAAAACACACAGATTCTTAGAGCATTAGAGTCAAATAAGGATATACAAAATGCACGGATGGACAGAATGGAACATGATCTGGCTCAACTTCTTGGCAGTAATAAGAAGATTGAGGATCTGGAGGATAGATATATTCATCACAGTCATCGAATAGTTATAGATACCAGTGAAGCAGTAGAGAAAGATGCAAGTTAAATAGGTTCGTTAAAGGCAGTTTCCGGTCAGGGACTGTCTTTTTCAGATAGGTTCAATTCAAATTACCATAAATTGGATCAGTAAACGGTAGGGGCACATGTAAAGGAGTGAGCAGATGAAAATTTATACTAAAAGCGGAGATAAAGGAAAAACCAGTCTTTTTGATAATTCAAGAGTAGCAAAAGATTCTCTCCGAGTTGAAAGTTACGGAACAATTGATGAACTCAATTCTTCTCTGGGATTTGCCAAAAACTTTGTTGAGGCGCAGGAAGTTTATAATATTCTGCGCTCTGTTCAGCGCCAGCTTTTTAATCTGGCAGGGGAACTGGCAACTCCTGACTGGGAAAGCTTTCCTGAAAAAATAACAGCAGCAGACATTGAATTTTTAGAAAAGAAAATAGATTACTATTTAGCTCAGATGAATAAAAAGGAAAAATCTATGTTTATTATTCCGGGGAGCTCAAAGGCCAGTGGGGCTCTTCACCAGGCTAGAACTATCTGTAGACGGGCAGAGCGCAGAATTACTACTCTTGCAGGAGAAGCAGATATTAGTCAGGATTTACAAAAATATATTAATCGTTTATCAGATTTAATTTATTCACTGGCCCGTTTTTTAGAAGCTGAACTTGATTACGTGGAGTCCAAAAAGAAATGAGAATTTTAGTTGATGGAGATGGCTGTCCAGTTATTTCGCTAATTAGTGAGCTGGCATCTAGAAAAAACCTGGAGTTAATTGTATATACTGATCTTAATCACCAGCACAAGCTTGATTATGGAACTTTAAAAGTGGTAGACCAGGGATTTCAATCTGTGGATATGATTCTTTGTAATAATATTAAATCAGGAGATATTGTAATTACTTCTGATTATGGATTGGCAGCTTTAGCCTTAAGCAGAAAAGCAGAGGTTTTAAGTTTTTCAGGAAGAAGGTTCAACAATCAAAATATAGAGAGGTTATTGGCAAAGAGGCACCGTCAACTTAAAGAGAGAAAAAGAACAGGGCGTCATACAAGTCACAAAAAACGAACAGCAGCTGATGACCAAAGATTTAAAAAAGCACTGCTTAAATTAATAAATTCATAAACAAATAATATTTTTGCAACGCAGACTTTTATTTTGAAGCATAAAAAAATCATGAAGAAGGTGAGCCAATGGACAAGCAGCAAAAAACAATTTATGCCTGGGCCCTCTATGATTGGGCTAACTCTGCTTTTGCCACAGTAATTTTAGCCACAATTCTTCCCATATTTTATAAAGATGTTGCCGGGATCAACCTCCCCGGTAATTTAGCAACTTCCTACTGGGGTTATACCCAGACTATTGCCATGATAATTATTGCTGCCATTTCGCCAATCCTAGGAGCGGCTGCTGATTATTCTGATTCAAAAAAGTCTTTTCTTAAATTTTTTGTTATCTTAGGTATTACAGGAACAGTTCTTTTGTTTTTTGTTAATGAAGGTAATTATTTGCTGGCCTCATTTTTTTTCATCATCGCTAATATTGGTTTCTCAGGTGGAAATGTATTTTACGATGGTTTTTTAACAGATATCAGTGACTCTAAATCTATTGATTATATTTCCAGTTTGGGTTATGCGGCTGGTTATTTAGGGGGCGGTCTGCTTTTAGCAGTAAATCTTATAATGATTTCTAAACCGGCTTTATTTAGCATCGGCTCAACAACTACTGCTATTCAGATTTCATTTGTTACAGTTGCAGTCTGGTGGTTTGTTTTTTCTTTGCCAGCTTTTAAATATTTACCTGATCCGCAAAAAAGAGTTGAGAAAATTCCATTAAAAAAATATGCTAAAATGGCTTTTGGACGGCTTAAATCAACTTTTATCAACATTCGCAAATATAGAGAATTGTGGAAGTTTTTACTTGCTTTTTGGATTTATAATGATGGTATCGGAACAATTATTAGAATGGCAACAATTTATGGTAGAGAAGTGGGGATTGGTCAAATTGATTTAATTGGTGCTTTACTTTTAACTCAATTTGTGGGTATTCCATTTGCTCTGATTTTTGCCAAAATAGCAGGGAAAATAACTGCTAAAAAAGGAATTTATCTAGCTCTAACTATCTATATTGGCATTACTTTATATGGTTATTTTTTAGATTCAGCTTTGGACTTTTGGATATTAGCTGGAATTGTAGGCATGGTTCAGGGAGGAGCCCAGGCTTTAAGTCGCTCTTTATATGGAGCAATGGTACCGGAGTTTAAATCAGCTGAATTTTTTGGTTTTTTTGGAGTCTCCAGTAAGTTTGCAGCTATAATTGGACCAACTGTTTTTGCTTATACTGGCCAGCTGACTGGATCCAGCCGGTATGGAATTCTTGCTGTGGCTGTATTCTTTATTTTAGGCATGTTTTTTCTAAGCCGAGTTGATGTTGAAAAAGGTAAAATAGAAGCCAAAAATTAATTGGGCAGACCTTGCAGACCTTAAAGTATTTTAAAACAGAAACATCATTAACTGAGATTTTAGATTTATTTGGTGAAAAGAATTTTTTGGGAGAAGCTTAAGCAGATTTTTTAAATTTTATATAGATTTATTTTTTTTCAACAGGAAGGTCAGTTCTGCTGCTCCACCCAACCCAGGATTCGTCATATAATTTTAAATTTTGATAGCCAAGCAGTTTTAATGTGAAAAATGTATGAGCTGCTCTTACACCTGTATGTGAAAGAACTGCAATTACTTCTTTATCTTTAGTTATATCTTTTGCTGTATAAATTTCAGTAATTTCTGCAGCAGATTTAAATTTATAATTTTCAGTTAAAACTTCATTCCATTTGAGATGAATAGAGTTTGGAATTCTGCCTTTGCGCGGCGCACCTGAATTAGTTTCGGCACCTGAAAATTCTGCTTCAGATCTTGTATCTAAAATAATAAAATCCTGATTGTCGAGGTTTTCAGCTATTGTATCAGAATTTACTATCCACTGATTTATAACATCACTGACTACAAAATCACCTTTTTGAGGTCTATGAGGAAATATTTTGCTGTCAAAACCTTCGTTTTCCCAGGCATCATAGCCTCCTTCTAAAACTTTGATGTTTTGATGATCATAAACCTGGAATACCCACCATAATCTGGAAGCCCAAATACCATTATTATCATCATATAAAATAACTTCAGAATCATTATTAATTCCTTTTTCTTGGGCAGTGGCTGTAAAAGCACCAGGTTTAGCAATTAATCCCTGAACCCAGCCTTCTGGATCAGAAAAATCATCGTTCCACATATTTACGGCCTGAGGTAAATGTCCAAGTAGATATTTGGTACTATTTCTGACATCAATGATTTTCAGATTTCCTTTACCTTCCTGGATCATTTGGTGTACTTCTGCTGCTGAGATCAGAAATTCTCTATTTTGAAAATCAGATTCAGCTGCAGCAGCAGATGTTAAAAGAAGAATAATAAAAAAAGAAGAAATTAAAATTTCAAAAGTTTTATTAAAGTTATTCATTTACAAACCTCCTTGAGTTAATAGATTTCTTACATATCTTATTATATACCTTGGGTAGAGAAATTTCATCCATTTTAAGATTTTAATTAGGAAAAATTTAAAAGGCAGGATTTTTGTAATTTTTGTTGAAATTAATATAAGAGTGAGTAGAAAATTGTCTGTTAGGAGGATAATATGAAAAAAGTAATCTTAGATTGCGATAATACAATTGGTTTAGAGGAAAAAGATGTTGATGATGGCCTGGCATTTTTATTTTTATTAGGTCGCGAAGACATTGATTTAATGGCTGTTACCAGTGTTTTTGGAAACAGTTCTTTAGAAGAAACCTATAGTACTACAGAAAAGATGTTGAATGACTTCAAGTTAGAAGATAAAATAAAACATTTCAAAGGTGCTGCTGAAGCCGGTGATTATGACACTGAAGCGGCTGAATATCTAGCAAAAGCTGCAGCAGAAAACAACAATGAAATTACTCTAATTGCTGTTGGACCACTTTCTAATCTATATGCAGCCTGGAAGATAGACAATAATTTTTTTAAGAATTTAAAAGAAATAATTATTATGGGTGGGGTTACTGAACCTCTGCAGTTTGGTGATAAAACCATTGATGAACTCAACTTTAGCTGTGATCCGGAAGCTGCTGAAAAAGTTTTGAAGTCTGAGGTTCCTGTTGCTTTAATGTCAGGTAACCTATGCCTGGCAGCACGTTTTGGAGAAAAATCATGGAGAAGGGTTAATAGATCTAAAAATAAAGCAGTTCGAGCTTATATTAAAGATAAAATTGATCACTGGTATGAGTATTCTTCAGAAATAATTGGATTAACAGGATTTTATATGTGGGATGTTGTTGCGGTAGTTTATATGACAGCACCTGAAATTTTCCCATATAATAAAAGAAAATTCGTTTCCAGTGTTGAAGATTTAAAGAGTGGAAGTATTAAAACTGATAAAGCGGAAGGTAGGCTGCAGGATGCTGGAGTTATTAACTTACCTTCAACTATAATTGATACTAAAAGATTTAAAGATATTGTTTTTGCAGCCTGGGACAAAATAGATATTACACCGGAAGGGTATGCCGATGCTGAATAAAGATGAGCTTCGAGATTTATTTTTTATACAACATCAGCTGACAGATGATCTTTTAACTGATTCAGGGCTTAGAACCTTTGCTTCAGTTTTAAATAAAAATCTAGATACTGATGTTTATATATATGATCGTTTTCGGGATGATATAATTTATGCAGATCAAAAAATAAAAAAGAACAAAGAATTTATGCTTTATATAAGAGAAAGAAAATTAATACGTAAGGATACAGCTTTCAAATGCTGTCGGGTAGAAATTTTTGAGTATCAATATCAATGGCAGGGTAAAGAATATAAAGAACTGCAGCTTGATTTGGGTAAAAAAGATAAAGTTGGAATTTTAGCTGTTACTAACTATCAAGATTTAGGTGAATATGAATACAGGATCTTAATTATTGTTGCTAATTCACTTGCTGTTAAGCTTCACCAAAATGAACTCGTTTCTGAGCTGGCTCAGAAATGCAGCAGTGAACTCATTGAAGATATTTTAAATAACAGAATTGATGATAAATCTGAGATTATTCAAAGAGGAGAATTAGCAAATTGGGATTTAAGCTTGAATTATCAGCTGTACTTATTTTCTATTAATGCTGATAAAAATCTATCAACAGATGATGCATATTATTTTTATGAAATTAAGGAAAGAGTTATGCAGAAACTTCATTCTTTATTAAAAAATGAAATATTAAGAAAATATATTATATTTGCTTATGATAGAGATATTGTGCTGTTAATTAATTATGAGACAGAAGCTGAGGTTAATAATGATGATATTGAGCTTATTAAAGAAGAACTCAATAAAAAGATAGATAAATTCTATTTTAATATTGGGGCAGGTACTTATGTCAATGAAGTAAGCCAAATATCTGAAAGTTATCAGCAGGCTTCATATGTGCTTGATTTCTTAAAAGCAACTGAAAGGAAAAATGTAATTTATAGATATAATCAACTTGGGATAATGCGTCTTTTGTGGAAGCTTAATTCGGATGAGCTAAAAAAATTTGCAATAGAATATTTGGCTAAATTAATAGAATATGATCAGGGTAACAGTACAGAATGGTTGGATACCCTTGGAGTTTATTTAGAAGAGGGTGGCAGCATTCAAAATGCAGCCAAAAGACTGTTTATTCATCCTAACACAATGAGTTATCGAGTTAAAAGAATTAAAGAAATCTTAGAAATAGATTTACAGGATCAGGAAGTACAGCTTAATCTTCTTGCTGCATATAAGATCTGTAAATATATTTTAGAAGATGATCTAGATATTTAAATATCTAGATTTTTTTAAAAGATTTTGTTAAAAAATTATCAAGCGGAGGTTTTATTATGATTATTGTCATTGATTGTATAGGCGACCCCTGCCCCTTACCTTTAATAAAAGCTGAAAAAAAGTTAAGAAAACTTAAGGGTGATGATCAGTTATGTTTAGAAATTGATCACAATTGTGCTTTAAATAGTATTCCAGAATGGGCTAGAAAGAAAGGTTATCAGGTAAAAGTGGAGGAAACACCTTATTTAGAATGGAAAATATATATCAAAAAAATAGAGAAAAAGCAGCTAAAAGAGGAAGTTGTGTTTAAAAAACAAAAAGAATAGTTAAAATTTGTTTGTGAATCTAAAGACAAAATTTCTATACAATTATATAATGATGATAGCTGATAAAAACATCACAAAGTTTATATATTTTTTAAAATTTGAGAGGGGGTCACTTTTTTGTTTTCAGGAAAGTTACTTGGAAAGATTAATGAAGTTATTGAAGATTGTATGGGAGATGCACCAGCTTATTGTTCTGCGACCTGTCCATTACATATAGACCCAAAGACTTATATCGACGAGATTAAAGAGGGTAAATATGAGAAGGCCATTGAAACTATTAGAGAAAACACAATTTTCCCAGGTGTTTTGGGTAGGATTTGTGCTCATCCCTGTGAAGAAGAGTGTAAGAGAAATGAGTTGGAATCAGCTTTATCAATTAAAAACTTGAAGCGATTTGCAGCAGATTATGATGATCCGGTAAAATGGGATTTATCAAAAGAAAGTCCAACCGACAAAAAAATTGCTGTTGTTGGTGCTGGACCTGCTGGAGCTACAGCTGCTTTTGAATTAGCTAAAAAAGGTCATGAAGTTGTTGTTTACGAGGCATTACCTGAAGTAGGAGGAATGCTGAGAGTTGGTATACCTTCATATAGATTACCAGCTGATGTAATTGATGAAGAATACAGTATTTTAGAAAAGCTTGGCGTTGAAATAAAATTAAACACTAAAGTAGGAGAAGATATTTCTTTTGCTGAATTAGAAAATAATTATGATTCTGTATTTATTGCTGCTGGTGCTCATAAGAGTATTATGCTGCCGTTAGAAGGATCAGATTTAGATGGTATTTTACCAGGAACTGATATTTTGCGTAAAGCAGGTTTAGGTCAAGATGTTGAAATCGGCAAGAAAGTTGTAGTTGTCGGTGGTGGTAATGTTGCTATGGATGTTGCTCGTACTGTTTGGAGGCTCGGAGCAGAAGATATTCATATTGTCTGTCTGGAGTCTAAGGATGAAATGCCTGCTCACAGCTGGGAAATTGAAGATGCAATTGAAGAAGGAATTAATGTTCACTGCAGCTGGGGTCCAATGCGGTTTGAAGGCAGTAATGGTAAATTAGAGCAGATAAGAGTTAAAAAATGTGATAGAGTTTTTGATTCTGAAGGTAATTTCAATCCCTGTTATGATGAAGATAATAACATGGTTCTTGAAGCTGATAATGTAATTATGGCAATTGGTCAGAGTGCTGAAACTGATTTTGTTTCAGAAGAAAAAGTTAATAAATCTAGAGGAAATAAAATCAAAGTTGATCCTGTAACCTTACAAACTCAAAAAGATAATATCTTTGCTGGAGGAGATGTTGCAGGTCGTCCACTACTTGCTGTAGAAGCAATGGCTCATGGACGTAAGGCAGCAATTTCAATTGACCGCTACCTTAAAGGCGAAGATCTTTACGAAAATCGTGACCATGAAGGTTCATTTGATACTTGGTTGGAAACTGAAATTGATGAAGATGAGCCAAAAAGAGAAAGAGTTGGCATGAGAATGATGCCGGTTGAGGACAGAAAGGGAAATTTTGACGAGGTAGAATTAGGATTTTCTGAAGAGCAGGCTTTAGAAGAGGCTGAAAGATGTCTAACCTGTGAATGTAAATTGTGTGTTAAAGAGTGTGAATTCTTGGATGAATACACAGAACATCCAAAAGAAATGCTGGAGGAAATTTTAAATGCTCCTTATGGTAGTATTGATATTCCTTATTACTGTAATTTATGTGAAACTTGTACAGTTCACTGTCCAAAAGACTTTGAATTAGCAGATATATTCTTAGAAATAAGAAGAGATTACTATCAGGATGGAGAAGGACCTTTAAAAGCCCATAATCCGATAACTAAATTCCATCAGCCGCTTGGGAAATCAGGAATGTTTACCCTGACTAAAAAAGATCAAGCTGTTGAAAAAACAGAAAGATTATTCTTCCCAGGATGTAGTTTATCTTCTTATTCACCAGAGGTTGTTACAAATACTTATAAATATCTGAAAGATGTAATGCCAGGAACTGGATTTTTATTAAGATGCTGTGCCGCTCCAACGAATATGTTGGGTCAAACAGATAAATTCGAAAAAATGATTGATGAATTAGTTGCTGAAATAGAAAAAACAGGTGCGAAAGAGCTGATAACAGCTTGTGCAGACTGTACTCATAACCTGATGAATGCACTACCAGATGACATCGAGGTAAGAACACTTTATAGTGTTATTGCAGAATATGGGATTCCTGAAGATAGAAAAAATGTTGCTGCTGGTAGAGTGATGTCAATTCATGATTCCTGTACTGGAAGACATTTCACTGATTTACATGATCAGGTACGTAAAATAGCTTCTGATTTGGGATTAGAAATTCAGGAATTAGAGCATATTCGTGAAAATACCCGCTGCTGCGGTTTTGGAGGTATGGTTGTTCCTGCAAATCCTGATTTAGCGACAAATGTTATGAAACGCAGAGCCGGTGAGACAGATAAAGAGATGATAACTTACTGTGCTGCCTGTCGTGAGTCAATGACTATGGTTGAGAAACCAGCTTATCACTTATTAGAGTTCGTTTTTTCTGATCAGTGGAAAGAAGGAGCAAACGGAAATGATAATCCACTTAAGCAGTGGTTTAACCGCTGGCAGACCAAAAGAAAAGTCTCAAAGGTTAAATAAGATTACTCTATTAAAGAGTAACTAAATTAGTAGATATTTAATAAAATATTATATATTTGACCTGAAAGATACCTTTAAACAGGCATCTTTCTATTATAAAAAGCAAAATTTAAGCAAATTTTTAAGATTACCAGGAGGTAAAAACAATGAAAAAAACAATAGTAATCCTAATTGTGGCAGTACTAATATTTTCTTTGCCTGCTGCAGCAGAAGTTTTAGAAAAAAGCTGGGATGAAATATTGAATGAAGCTGATGGAAAAACAGTTAATTTTTATATGTTTGGTGGGGATAGAAGGATTAATAACTGGGTTGATACCTTTGTTGCAGATAACTTAAAAGAAGAGTATAATATACACGTACATCGTGTTCCTATGGGACCTGATGATTATTTAAATAAACTTTTAGGAGAAAAACAAATCGGAAGAAAAACAGGAAGTATAGATCTTCTCTGGATTAATGGAGAAAATTTCAAAATAGCAAAAGAAAATGAACTTCTTTTTGGTCCTTTTGCTGAAAAACTTCCCAATTTTAACAAGTATATTGACAAGGATTCCAAAAGTGTAACTCATGATTTCGGTTATCCAACTGAAGGATATGAGGCACCATATGGTAAGGCTCAGTTTACTTTTATTTATGATTCTGCTAAAACTGCTGAAGCACCATCTGACTTTGCGGGATTAACCGCCTGGATTAAAGATAATCCCGGTAAATTCACGTATGCTGCCTTACCTGATTTTACAAGCTCTGCGTTTGTAAGACACGTTATTTATAACACTTGTGGGGGCTATGAACAGTTTTATGATATGGGTGAAGCAGAATTCAAAAGAACGATCCAGCCCGCTATGGAATATTTAAAAGAAATTGAACCTTATCTCTGGCGCGAAGGAGAGAGCTATCCCGCAACTCAAGCTCAACTGGATAATTTATATGCAGATGGTGAAGTTTGGATGACAATGGGTTATCATCCGACAAAAGCAGCCGGAGAAATTGAAAAAGGTAATTTCCCGGAAAGCTCTCGTTCTTTTGTTATTGAAGAAGGAACGATTTCTAATACTCATTTTTTAGCGATTCCATTCAATGCTCCCCAAAAAGAAGCTGCTCTGGTAGCTGCTAACTTTCTTTTGAGTTTTGAGGCTCAGTATGATAAAATGATCCCTGCTAACTGGGGTGATTTTACAGTTTTAGATACAGAAAAATTAAGTGAAAAACAGAAAAATAAATTTAAAAATATTGATTTAGGGAAAGCAACTCTTCCTTTAGAAGAATTGGAGGCACATCGAGTCCCAGAGATTCCAGCGAAATGGGTCCCAATTATTGAGGAAATTTGGTCAAAAGAAGTTGCCCGCTAAATTTATTGTAACTTAAGGAAGGTATAATTATGTTCAAATTCCGTTTTAATAAATGGTATCCGTATTTATTATTAAGTCCGGCTTTAATAGTTCTTTTACTATTATTTTTGGGAGGGGTCATTCTAGGCCTTTCTCAGAGCCTGGGCTATTTTCCTGTTTTAGGATTAGAGGACCCAACTTTTAAATATTATCTAGAAGTTTGGAGCAGCACAGAATTTTTGCACTCTCTAGCCTTTAGTTTATTCATTTCATTTGTTTCAGCAAGTTTAACAACTGTAATTGGGGTCTTTTTTGCCTATCAGCTTTTAAAAATGAGAAATGAAAATAAGATAATAAATTTTTTATATAAACTGCCGATTATTGTTCCTCATATTATTGCTTCTTTAATGATTTTTTTAATTTTAACTCAGAGTGGAATTCTTTCGCGTTTTGCTTATCATCTGGGAATAATCGATGAAATAGCACAATTTCCTAGACTTGTCTTTGACAAAAATGGATTTGGTATAATTGCAGCCTATCTTTGGAAACAGATACCATTCGTTGTCTTAATGGTTTACACAGTTTTAAAACAAATCAATGGATCTTTTGAAGCAGCTGCTAAAAATCTTGGAGCCTCAGAATCACAGGTGTTTAGAGAAATTTATTTACCTCTAACTGCACCCAGCATAGCTTCAGCTTTTATCATTATTTTTGCTTTTTCACTTGGTTCATTTGAAATTCCATACCTGCTGGGGCCAACTTACCCTCAAACCCTATCTGTTTTGGCTTACAAAAATTACATTAGTCTGGACTTAACGCAGAGACCGTACACAATGGTAATTGCAATGTCACTGACAATGATTACTGTTATTTTAATTATTATTTATCGTAAAATACTATCATTAATTAGCCGCTATCATATAGATTAGGCAGGAGAGATAATATGTTTAAAAGAGAAATTTATAGAAAAATTTTAATATATGCCTTAACCTTTTTATTTGCTTTTCCTTTACTAATCTTAATTCTTTGGGCCTTTTCTGGTCAGTGGCCCTGGCCAAACTTATTTGCAGAGAGTTTTACTTTAGAAGGTTGGAAATATTTTATTGATCCAGCGAATGGGGCTTTAGAATCACTTGCAACTTCTGTGATTATAGGTGCTGCAGTTACCTTCATCACCCTTGTTATTAGTATCCCAGCAGGTAAGGCAATGGGACTCTACAACTTCCCAGGTAAAGGAGCAGTAAAAATTTTAGTTTTAGCGCCTTTAATTGTGCCTCCATTAGCTGTTACAATGGGTATTCACATTAACTTTATGCTTCTTGGTTTAGCAGACAAATTAATTGGAGTAATTCTGGTTCATTTAATCCCTACTTTACCATATTCGATTAGGATAATGACTCACACTTTTGAAGGCTTAGGGGATAAATTTGAAGCACAAGCAAGAGTACTAGGTGCAGGAACTATTCAGCGTTTTATACACGTTACTTTACCACTAATATCACCAGGTCTTTTTTCAGCTGGTATTTTAGTTTTTATAATATCTTTTAGTCAATACTTACTTACATTTTTAATTGGTGGTGGCCGAATTATAACCTTTACTATGCTTTTATTTCCTTTAGTTAATAGTGGTGACAGAATGTTGGCAGCAGTTTACAGTCTTGTTTTTATTGTTTCAGCCTTAATATTTACCCTATTGATGGAAAGAGTTTTAGTTAATCCTAAGCAAAAAACAGATCATTTTTATATTTAAGGAGCTATATTATGTCAAGAATTACCATAAATAATTTAAGTAAAAAATTTGATGAAAAAGATGTATTAAACAACTTGAATTTAGAAGTGGAATCAGAAGAGATGGTAGCGCTTCTAGGTCCTTCAGGTTGTGGTAAAACAACAACTTTGAAACTGATTTCTGGGCTTTTAGCAGCTGATAAAGGTGATATTAAGTTAGATGGAAATTCTGTTATAGACCTGCCAACAGAAAAAAGAGGGGCTGTTTTAGTTTTTCAAGAAAATCTGCTTTTTCCCCATTTAAATATTGAAGATAATATAGCCTTTGGTCTGAAAATGGCAGGTGTAGATAGGAAAATAAGAGAAAAAAGAGTAGAAGAACTTTTAGAGCTGGTAAATCTGCCTGGATATCAAAAACGAATGCCCAATGAATTATCCGGTGGTCAGCAGCAGCGGATTGCTTTAGCAAGGGCTTTAGCAATCAATCCCAAAGTTTTGCTTTTAGATGAGCCAATTTCTAATTTAGATGCAAATTTAAGAGAGGAAATGCGGGAATTAATTAGAAAAATTCATGAAGAGGAGAATATGACTACAATTTTTGTTACCCATGATCGGGAAGAAGCTTTACTTATAGCAGATAGAATTGCAGTTATGAAAGATGGAAACCTGGAGCAGATTGGTACACCAGAGGAATTATACCGCAGTCCTGTCAATAAATATGTTGCCGATTTTTTTGGCCAGGCTAATTATATTCGAGGTTGTAAAATTGGAGATGAATTCTATCCCGACTGTCAGAATAATAATATAGAGGCTAATAATTTTGAAAAGAAATTGGTGATGATTAGACCTGAATTTTTACACTTAAGTAAAAAAGAGGATTCGGAAGCAGATTTAATGGTTTTAAAGGCCAAAGTAATTAAAAGAAGTTATGCAGGTGAAAGAATTTATTATAAAGTAGAAGCAGAAAAATTGAAAAAACCATTAAGAGTAATTGATTATAACTTAAGCAATTATCAAGCTGGGGAAGAAGTTTTTTTGCATATTCCACTTGATAAAGCAGCTTATTTAGATGAATAATTATCAATAAGGCCTATTTGGGCCTTTCTTTGTTTTATAACAACAAAAAAATAGTTATTTTTTATTCTTTATCCCTGATGACAATGTGATATATTTAACTATATAATTAAGTTGTGAAAAATAAAACATTATTAAATCATGGGAGGGAATTATTTTGTTAAAAAGTAAAAGAGACAATTTATTAATTTTATCACTAGTTGTAGTTATGCTTCTTAGTTTTTCCTTAATGGCAGCAGCAGAATATGTACCAATTGAGGATAGAGGTTATGCTAATCCTGATGTTTTAATTAGTGCAGCTGAATTATCAGAAATAATGGACAGAGATGATGTTAAGATTGTAGATTTTCGTAATATGGCTATGTATTTGACAGGTCATATTCCTGGAGCAATAAATGTGTGGCGTTCTGACCAGGAAAATCCAGATGCTGAATTTGGTGGTATGAGAGCTACTCCTGAGCAAATGGCGGCCATGTTAAGTGAAAAAGGAATTGCAGAAGATGATCTAATTGTTATTTATGATGCAAAGGGTGATTATGATGCATCTAGAATGTGGTGGATTTTAACAATGTACGGTCATGATAAAGTCAAACTGCTAGATGGTGGTTTAGAAAGATGGAAGGCTTTAGATAAAAAGACAAGTGTTTTTCCAAGCAGTTATGATGAAACTAATTACAGTTTTAATGAATCTGAATTTGATTTTTCAATGCTAGCTACAATTGAAGATGTTCAGTCAGCAATTGATAATGATAAAGCTCTAATTTTAGATACAAGGTCTGAAGAGGAACATACTGGTGAACAGCTAAAAAGTGGAGCTGAAAGAAAAGGCTGTATTCCTGGTAGTGTTTGGATTGAGTGGACTGAAGCTTTAAACGATGATCTAACATTTAAATCAGCTGAAGAATTGAGAGAAGTTTATGGTGAAGCGATTGAAGGTAAAGAAATTATTGTTCCTTACTGTCAGTCAGCTGTTAGATCTTCACATACTACCTTTGTTTTAACCCAATTATTAGGTGTAGATGCTAAAGTGCAAAACTATGATGGATCATGGATCGAGTGGAGTGCTGCAGAAGAATTGCCAATTGAAAATGCTCAATAATAAAGAAATTGAAATAAGGACATTTGTCCTAAATGTAAATTTAAAAAAAATATTGATTATTCAAAAGATTTTTAAGGGAGAGGGTAACCTCTCTCTTTTTTCAACTTTAGAAAAGCAAAGTTATTTTATGATTTAGTAAAATTATGCTATAATAGAGATAAGTTTTATATATTTGAAAGGCGGAAAATTAAAATTATGGAATTTGAATTGTCAGTTATTATTCCGACCCTAAATGAAGAAAAAAATATTGGGAGTCTAATCGATTTTATAGATCAGGAAAATGTGAAAACAGAAGTTATTATTTCAGATGCTGACAGCACTGATAATACTAGAAAAATTGCTGCAGCAAAAGGTGCAGAGGTAGTTAATTCTAAAAAAGCAAGTCGTGGGTTGCAGTTAAATAGGGGTGCTGAAATAGCATCTGCACCAATCTTGTTGTTTTTGCATGCTGATTCCACTTTAGAAAGAGGTTCCTTATTTGCTTTAGTTAAAACAATGCAGAATCAGGAAAAAAAAATTGGTGGTTGCTTTACTTTGGAAATCAAATCAAAGCATCCGCTGCTAAAATTTATCAGCTGGTCTTCTAATCTTAGAGCTAAATACCTACATTTAATTTTCGGTGATCAGGGTATTTTCATAAAAAAAGATTATTTTCAGCGTTTGGGGAGATTCCCCGAAATTGAGCTAATGGAAGACTGGGAGTTTTCAAAAAAAATGACAAAAGCTGGGCCACTCATTTTTTTAAATAAAAAAATTTATACTTCAGCAAGGCGTTGGGAAGAAGGCGGAGTTTTAAGAACAATTCTTTTAATGCATAAAATAAAGTTATTATATA
>Ga0182234_10108_pt1 | contig 35359 bp, 37 predicted proteins | sample hydfratesGB_TM_A_FD_145595 | JGI IMG/M metagenome (GOLD analysis project Ga0182234, IMG submission 145595) | Subsurface microbial communities from deep shales in Ohio, USA - hydraulic fracturing test GB_TM_A | ecosystem: Environmental > Aquatic > Deep subsurface > Shale gas/oil reservoir >...
GATGCAATAGAGCATTTTAAATAGGATTAAAACTCCATTTAAGGTTTAAAATATGATTTGTGTTAGATTTTCAAGGTGCGAACAACAATATTATTTATGAGAAAGTGTCTTTTGACACCCTAATCATGATATAATTTTACTAAACACATTTAGGGGGAAACTATGAAAAATTTTTTAATTTATATTTTTGTAGTTCTATTATTTTTATCTGCTTGTTCAGGGGATGTAATTAAAGAAAGTCAGAATAAAGAGGTAGTTGTATATACTTCTGTAGATCAGCATATAGCTGAAGAAATTTTAAATGATTTTGAAAATGAAACGGGAATAAAAGTCCTTCCTGTCTATGATATTGAAGCTTCAAAAACTACAGGACTTGCAAATAGATTGATTTCTGAAAAAGATAATCCTCAAGGAGATGTTTTTTGGAGTTCTGAAATTATTATGACACTTAAACTTAAAGAAGAAGGAGTTTTTCAACCTTATAAATCCGAGGAAGCAAGAAATATACCAAAATCCTATAAGGATAATGAAGGATACTGGACAGGATTTGGTGGAAGAGCGAGGGTTATGATTGTAAATAAGAATATATTAGGAAATGAAAAATATCCTAATTCTGTATATGACTTAACTAATGAAGAATATAAAGATTACAAAAAAGCAGTTGCATATCCTATGTTTGGTACTACTTTAACCCATCTATATGTAATGAGTCAAAATTGGAGTATTGATGAAGCAGTTCAGTACTTTGTTGATGCACAGGAAAATAATACTTTGATAGTTGATGGAAATTCTGTTGTTAGAGATTTAGTTGCTTCCGGGGAAGTAGCTTTTGGTATAACTGATACTGATGATGCCTTTGCTGCTGTAAAAGATGGAAAACCAGTAGAAGTAATTTATCTTGACCAGGACGGTATTGGTACCCTTGTTATTCCTAATACTGTAGGATTAATCAATCAATGTACTAATACTGAAGAAGGAAAAATTTTCATTGACTATATACTAAAAAAAGAAACTGAAGATAAACTAATAAAAATGGGTTTCATAGATATATCTTTAAATAATGATAAGAAGGATTTAGAGTTTTTAGAGTGCGATTTTCAAATGGCTTACGAAAACAACGATGAGCTCCTAGAGGAAATTCAGAATGCTCTGGTCAGATAAGTTAAGAAAGGAAATATTTTTTAAAATTATAGCAACAGCTGTATTAATTATTATTCTAATTCCATTTTTTAGCATTTTTGATTTAATAATAAAAGAAGGAATAGCTTATGATGAAATTCTAAATATAAGAAGGATAAAGTTGCTGTTAAAATCAGCAGTCCTTTCCTTATCAGTGGTCTTAGTTTCTTTATTTATAAGCTTCAACTCTTTGATGTACATTACTAAAAAACTTAGAAAGTATGCTTTTATTATAATTGCTTTTGTTTTTACTTTATTTATTATATCACCATACATTCATGCATTAAGTTGGATAAAATTATTTGGAATTGGAGGATTTGGATTTTTAAAAACACTTATAGTCTTATCAACCTACTACTCAACTATAAACATTCTCATATTATCTGCAGGCTTCAATAATATAGATACTAATTATATAGATTCGGCAAGAATTTATATAAAAGATGAAGGAATAATATATCATATTATTTTTAAAATGCTAAAACCTTACTGGATATCATCATCAGCGCTAATATTTATACTTGTTATGTCTGATTTTAGCATACCTTCCCTTTTTCAGTTAAAGACATACAGTTTGGAGATTTTCACATATTATACCTCTGGTACTTCACTTACTAAAATTATATATATATCAATTCCTTTAATTTTAATAAATACAGCAGCATTGATTATACTTGTCAAATATTCTAAGAAGATGGAATTTAAGAAGAGGGGAAGGAATCTTCTTTCTAATTTCAATTTAAATTTCAATATTTTTTATAAAATAACCACATTATTATCATTATTGGTAATAGCCTTGATGTTTTTAGTTGTTTCCTTAAATTTTATTGACACAAGTAATTTTAATTTATTGTATGAGACATTCAGTGGTAATACTGAAGAAATGAAGTATTCTTTAAAAGCTGCTTTCATACCTTCAATTTTAAGCACTATGATTGTTTTTATTCTAGAAAAATACTCAAATGAAAAATTAACTAAAATATTCATAGTAATTCCTATTTTAATCTCCGGTTCTTTATTAGGAATAGCTATTATTAATTTTTTTTCCAAGTTTAAAATATATAGTGATTTAGTTGGTTCAAGCACACTTTTATACTATGCCAACACATTTAAAGCTCTTCCATTTGTATACTTTGTTTTAAAAGGAACTCTTGAAACAAAAGATAAAAATTTATTGAATAGTGGATTGATATATGAAAAAAATTGGTTAAGAAGATTAATTAAAATAGAAATACCCTACTACTTGTTTCCTATATTTTCAGGATTTTATGTAGGCTTTGGATATTTGACTGGAGAGATAGCTTCATCAATTTTATTAATACCACCGGGAGAGCAATTAATTTCTTTAAAAATATACAGCTACTTACATTATGGAAGCACCGGTAAGATTTCAGCTTTGGGATTAATTATTATAGTATTTTTTTCTAGTATAACTATTTTTTTAAGTCTAATTATTAATAGAAAGAGAAGGTTTTTTAGATGATTCAAATACTTCAAATAAAAAATTTATCTAAAAGTTTTGGGCAAAAAAAAATAATAAGAGATTTGAATTTTACTATGAATCCAGGAGAAATAACAGCTGTAATGGGAAAGTCTGGGGCAGGTAAAACCACATTACTTAAAATAATAGCTGGTATTGCAAAACCAGAAGGGGGTCTTATTTATATTAATGGAGAACTAGTAGAAGGTCCAAAAGTAAGTAAACCCCCTTACAGTAGAAACATAGGATTTGTATTTCAAAATCCGGCTCTATGGCCCCACATGACTGTTGAAGAAAATATTAAATTTTCTATTAAAAATAAAAATTATAATGAGTTTAATGAATTGGTCGAAATATTAAAGATAAAAGATATATTAAAAAACTATCCAGAAGAAATGTCAGGAGGAGAAGGCAAAAGAGTTTCCATAGCAAGAGCAATAGCTTCAAATCCAAAACTTTTAATAATGGATGAGCCTTTTACAAATCTTGATTTAGAAACTAAGAAAGATACAGCAGAAATTATAAATATTATACATAAAAGAAAAAAATTAAGCATACTTACTGTTGGACATAATTATGAAGACAACCTGAGGATATCTAAGAAAATTTTTAAATTGAAAGATGGAATTTTAAATGAAGAAAAATATTAAAATTTATTTATTAATCATGTTTCTAAGTATCTCTATAATTTCATCCTGCAGTAAAGAAAAAACAGTTGAGAAAATGGATTTTCAGAATTTACTTGAAAAACATGAAATTTCATCTTTAGTAGAATTTAATGGAAGTGTATATGCAGGGGGGCTTGAAGGTGTTTTTAAAATAGACCCTAAAGATTTAAGCTATGAAAAACTTAATTTAGGAGATATTTTCTTGGTAAAGGATCTTTTGGTATACAATAAGGAACTCTATATTGGGCATGAGGAAGGAATTAAAGTATACAAAGACGGAGAATATAGGGATATTTTAAATAGGTCTTCAGAAGTTGAAGATATAAGAGTAAATGACTTGTATGTTGACACAGGTGGAGATCTTTGGGTTGGGACTTATGGAGGAATTTTAAGATTAAAAGAAGGAAATTGGAAATCTCTGACTGTAGATGATGGTTTGATGGATGACACCGTATTTTTAATAATTGAAGATGGATTAGGAGGTATTATATTTGGTCATTATGCTTCATCTAATAGTGGATTATCATATTTAAAGAATGAAAAATGGAAATATTTCAATACTGAAAATGGACTACCTCATAATTATATTACTGATGGAATTCGAATAGGAAACAAATTATACATAACTACTGGGTTTTATGATGTAGGGGGAGTAGCAGTTTTTAATATTACAAATGATGGAATAGAACATGAAAGAAATATAATAAAAGAATGGGGTGATTTTGGAAGTAAGGCAAGAAGTATAGGTTATAGAGAAGATGAACTCTGGATTGGTACAGAGTATAATGGTCTCAGTATTATAAAATCCGGTAATATCTATAATTTTAATGAAGAAAATGGTCTTGTAAACAATGAAGTAAAATCAATTTTATTTAGAAAAGACGGGAAAGTTTGGCTTGGAACAAGAAGCGGGGTATCGGTAATGGAAGCCGATAAATTATTCAATTAATATTTGAAAGGAGGATAACAATGAAAAAAAGAAAAAATAAAGAAGAAAAATCAACCAAATCTCAAGAAATTAATAAAAACCAAAAAGAGAAATCAGAGGCTCCTAAAAATTTACTTCACCTTATATTTATAATAATAAAAGGAATGTTTAAGAATATCCCTAGAATGTTGATTTATTTTGCTGTTATTGGAGTTATTTCTTTTTTAGTTCACACCTATTTGGTAATATACCCTAATGGAGGATACTGGCCTGGTACGAATTCTACACTTGACCAGATACTTACTCTACCTGGTAATAAAGTTAGGGGAACTGCATTCTGGACAATATTACTATACCTAATAACTTCAATTTTTATGAAAATGAGGATGATAGGAGTTGGAGAATTTTTTAAAGGAATTTTCAAAGGTCCAGTAAGAGTTGGAAAGTCAGCATTAGGAAAGTCTGGAAAATTTTTCAGTTTTTTTGGAGGAGCAACTGCTATTTTACTGCTTTTAGGACAGTATCTAATTAAAAATTCAGCTATATCCATTACTCTTATTATAGGAGCAGTATTAGCAATTATTACATTTAGATATAGTATGAGTTATCTCTTTTTAAGAGTTGGTTATAAGGACTTCACTAGTATATTCAAGAAAAACAAGGATTTTGATGATATTTACTTTGATGCCTATCAACTAGCAGTAATAGTTTCAATGCTATTATTCATATATCTTCCAGCTAAACCTTATAGTGTATTTGGAATATGCGCTCTAGGATTATTTATGATATTCTATAAAAAATTCAAAAAATCAAATAAAATGGCAAGTAATATAGTTTTGTTTGGTTTAATAGGATTAAATTTAGGAATTTTATTGACACTTAAGGCATATGGAGATGACGGTGGAGTTGCGGAAGCTGGAGGTTTTATTCCTTGGATAACTAGTCCAGGAGCATTTACAGCAGTTACTATAGGGTTACCATCAGCTATAGGATCTGCAGTAGGAGGGTTAGTAGGAATTGCTACGGCACCTATAATAGACCTGCAAGAATACATCAATAGTGGAGAGGCAGCAGAAGATTTAGAAGATTTAGTAGAAGATGCTTCTGACTACATTGATGAACTTTCAGAAGATGCTACTGATTTTATCGATGAAGTGCAGGATTATATTGAAGATAATTTGTCTGATGATGAATATGATGTTATTGATGTTTTAGATGATATATACGACTCTCAATTTGGTAATCCTGAAGATAAATTGGATAGCTTAATTAGTTTGGGTGAAAAACTCCCTACTTATGTTGGAGATTTGATTAACTCAGGACAAGATTATGTGCTGACCTCTAGCGTAGTGGATCAAATATTTGAAACATTTGACGGGATAGTACCGGATTGGTTTGAAAATGCTGCTGAAGATACTGCTAATGAAGTTTGGGATAATATAGGGGTAGTAAAAGACATTCTAGATTTGGGAGGCTATATTCCTAAAGATAATCCTTTAGACAATTTTATAGGAAATATGGGGATTTTAAAAGATGCCTTAGGAAATATCGGCGAAGGAGACAATGCGGTTTATGCGGGTCTTAAATCATTTATTTCAAATAAGGTTAAAAGTGCTATATTTGACAAAAATAAAAATCCTGGACTTATAATAATGGATACACTTACAACTATATTTGCCGGAGGAACAGAAGCCGGTAATATTATTAGTCCTGGAAAAACTATACAAGGTTCAGCAAATCTTCTTATTGATAAAATTACAGACTTGTGGAATGGAACAGATGATGTAGATAAGAGACTTGAAACTGGACATTACGGTGGAGCATTAAAAGTAGCAGATGATACGACTGATTTAATAGCTGAGGCTGTATACAATCCTAAAGAATTTAAGAAAGATTTTGCTGATGTAATTACTTCAGATGAATTTTACGATGGTATGTATGATACCAATAAAAAACTTTGGAAGCCAAAAGAAGGTTCGTGGGCTATTAAAAGAGCAGGATGCTATGTCGGAGAAAAAACTACTGAAGGTTTAATAAAAGTAGCTGATGGAGTTCATGAGTTGAGTAAATGGCTTGGAAGCTGGATTTAAGGAGGTATAAAATGGCATTATTAGTACTCAGAAAAGAAGAAATAGAAGTTCTTTCACTTCTTAGTAGAGTTAAAATAAACTCTTTTTCAGTACTTAAGGGGATGGAAGGATTTGATGAAGAGACAATAAAAAGCAATAAAGAAGAACATAAGGTGGTAATTAGTGATTTTGCAAAAGATGGAGCAATATGGAAGGATGAAAAAGGGAAACTGAGATTAATTAGAGAACTCCAAGGGGTATTTAAAATAATCAATGCACCAGAGAAAACTTATAGAATAAAATCCTCTTCCAATAGAGCCCTAAGAGAACATTACTATAGTAAAATAGGAGAGCTGGGTGTTTTATTTTCCGTGGGAAAAGATGGAGCATTTTTTAATATAGGATACCCATTTAAAGATCAACTTATGTCAACTTGGTTTAATGATGAAATCATAGGTGATTTAGGGATAAAAGAAGAAGAAAAAAAAGATTTCAGCCTTGATTTTAATTTATTGGGGGACGAATTCAATATAATGATACTCTCCCTTCTAATACAAAAAAATTTAAACAAAGATGATTTTAAAATTGAAGACTTGTTAAAAGAAGAAGTTTATAATGACTTGGAGCGAGATAATTTCTTTGATTTAAATGTTGAAAAATACAAAGAAAACTATGATGAAAATAAATTCAAAAAAATTATTGATAAACTTGTAGATAAAAAGGTATTTGAAGCTTCAGAGGAGGGATATAAGGTTAAAAATGAAATATCCAGTGCATTCGAAATTGATAATATAAGAGATATAGTAGAGATTTCCGAAATAACACCTTTTATGAGAGGCAAAAATTTTTATATCACAAATAAAGGATTTATGTATATAGAGCCAGTAATTTCTCCTGAACCTGAATGGAATATAAAACTTGAAGGACTAAAAACAAAAACATATGACTTATTCAAAAAGGCTATTGACTTTAACTACATAAAACCATCTGATAAACTTAAAGAAGAATTAAAAAGACATATGTAGAAAGATATAATATTTACAATTAAATCATATTAGGAGTATTAATTATGGATAAAGAAGTAAAAAAGCTTTTAAATCAGTATAAAGGATTTTTAAAAGAAGGAAAAGAGAATTTTGAAAAAGCTTGGCATTTCTGTTCAGACGAAAAAAATGCTAATGAACTTGCCGAAATAACATTAAAAGGAATAAAAAGAGGAACAACTTCTTTGAAATACTGGTATGAAGTGGAAAATGAAAAAATTCCTAAAGCTGGAGATTTAAATATTATAACTGATTGGGAAGGAAAACCAGTATGTGTAATTCAAAATGAAAGAGTATTTATAGTTCCATTCAATGAAGTCAGTGAAGAATTTGCCTACAGAGAAGGTGAAGGAGATAGGAGTTTAAAATATTGGAGAGAAGTTCATATAGATTATTTTACTAAAGAATTAAAAGAAATAGGAAAAGATTTCAATGAGGACATGATGGTTGTATGTGAAGAATTCAATGTGGTAGAAAAATTTTAAAATCATAATTTTAATATATCATATGCTCTTTTATTTGAAAATAAATCTTATAAAGTTTATTATTATATAAATGACAAGCATTTAGAGTACCAATTAAAAATTTAAAGGAGGAAAATTTGAGACTTATTTCATGGAATATTGATTCATTAAATGCTACCTTAACAAGTGATTCAAACAGGGCAGTCTTATCAAGAAAAGTAATTGATACAATTATAGAAAAGGACCCAGATGTAATAGCTTTACAGGAAACAAAACTACCATACAAAGGACCAAGTAAGAAGCATGTCAAGCTTTTAGGTGAGTATTTTGAAGGCTATTCCTATGTATGGAGAACTTCTCAGGAGCCAGCTAGAAAAAGTTATGCCGGGACTATGTTTTTATATAAGGAAAAATACTCTCCTAAAGTTTTTTATCCCGAGATTCAGGCACCAGATACTATGGATTTAGAAGGAAGGATTATTACTTTAGATTTCGGAGAATTTTATATTACTCAGGTATATACTCCTAATGCAGGAGATGGTTTAAAAAGATTGAAAGAAAGGCAAATTTGGGATGAAAAGTATGGCGAATATCTTAAAAGCCTAGACGAAGAGAAGCCTGTTTTAGCTGCAGGAGACTATAATGTAGCTCACAAGGAGATAGACTTAGCTCATCCTGATAACAATAGAGAAACAGCAGGTTTTACAGATGAAGAGCGTGAGGGTTTTACAAATATATTGAACAAAGGCTTCACAGATACTTTTAGATATATTAACGGTGATGTGACTGATGTGTATTCATGGTGGGCACAAAGGGTAAAAACAAGCAAAATCAACAACTCAGGCTGGAGGATTGACTATTGGTTGGTAAGTGATAGAATAGCAGAAAAAATTGTAAAATCAGAAATGTTAGATTCTGGTGAAAGGCAAGACCATACACCAATATTATTGGAAATAGATTTAGAAAATATATAAAATATTAGTTTATTGTAATAGGAAAATAATTTTGATATAATAATAGTTAGTAAAACTCCGACCTTAGCCACCTAAGGATTCTATGGTGGTAAGGCGATGGGTTTGTTTGGAAACGAACAAGCCTCCCGAATGGAAAGGAGACTTAAATCTATTCTGGGAGGAATAGATTTTTTTTATTTAATAACTAGGGAGGTATGATATGACCAGCAGAAAAAAATTAATTTTACTGACTGTTCTTATTATACTTTTTTTGATTGTAGGATGTAAAAAACAGAAAGAAGTAGACTTTAAACCAGCATCTATAATATCCAGCAGTGAAAATTTATCAACAGTAAGTTCTTTAAATGAGGAAATATTAATTTCTGATTTTATTGATGTAAGTAAAAAAAGTATAGTCATGACCTACGATGGAGGATATTACCCTCTTGAATTTGATGGAACTTTATATTCAGAAAAAGAAGGTGTAAATTTCAAAAATACAGATGGGGACAAACTGTACGAAAATGTAGTAGGAATAATTAATTCTCTGCCTAAAAGATCAGTAATGGATGTATATCATGAATCAAAAAATCTTATTAAAGATAATAAGGTCATGGTTATTTATATTGATGGTTGGGGATGGCACCAGTACCAATATCTAAAAGAAAATTATCAAGAACTTTACCTTAGTAAAATCAAGGGTTTTGAAAAGGCTCTAACAGTATATAAGCCGGTAACTAACAGCGGATATGCAGCCATGATTACAGGACAGCCTCCTTATATAAACGGTATATTAAATAGAGATTTCAGAGAAGTAAAAGTAGAAACTATATTTCAATATATTGAAAAAATCAACAAAAGAGCTGTCTTAATTGAAGGTAATTCAAATATTATAACTACAGGATTAAATCCTATATTAAATTTAGATACAAATGAAAGTGGAAGTAATGATGATGAAGTATTTAATTCTGCTATAGAAAACATAGAAAACACAGATTATTTGTTTGTTCACTTCCACGGTTTTGATGATGCTGGACACAGTTATGGACCTTTTGGTGATAAGACTGTGGATAAATTTATAGAAATAGATAATTATGTTGAAAACTTAGCCTTAAAATGGAAAGGAAAAATAATCATCACAACTGATCATGGTATGCATGAAGAAGAAAAGGGTGGAAGCCATGGAGAATTTAGGTACGAGGACATGATTGTGCCCTTTGGGATATTTGAAGGAGGTAATAACTAATGAAGGTATTTGCAGTATACGGTTATACAAGCTCAGGAAAAACTACAATAGTTGAAAATCTAGTTAAAGAATTAAAGAAAAAAAACTTTGAAGTAGGTACTATAAAGGAAATTCACTATGAAGAATTCAAAATGGATGTAGAAGGAACAAATACCGACAGACATAGAAAACAGGGAGCAGAACCTGTAACAGCAAGAGGGAATAATGAGACTGATATAATGTACGGTAGAAAACTAAGTCTACCGGAAATACTGAGACATTACAGCCAGGAATATGTTATATGTGAAGGTCTAACAGATTATAACTTACCTAGAATAATAGCAGCAAAAACAGAAGAAGAATTAGAAGAAAGATGGGAAACTGGAATATTTGCTGTTTCAGGAAAAGTAGCCGAAACTTTAGGAGATGAATATAAGGGAGTCCCAGTAATAAATGTACTTGAAGATCCTGAAAAATTAGCTGATTTAGTAGTGGAAAAGGTATTTGAACTTCTTCCTGATGTAGATAAAAATTGCTGCAATGCATGTGGATATGGATGTAGAGGTTTAACGGACAAGATAATTAAGGGAGAAGCAAAAAGAGAAGATTGCATTCAAAAAACCAGCTCAGTAAAATTATTTATAGATGGAAAAGAGATAGGAATGGTACCTTTTGTTGAGGAAATAATAAGAAATATTACCCTTGGAGCAGTTTCGGGACTAAAAGGATATAAGAAAAACAGTGAAATTATAGTTAAGATAGATGACAGAGGTCTTTATGAGAAAAAGTAACATGCTAAAAAACTTCTCGGTATTTGAATTAATAACCATCGCCCTTACAGCTTCACTAGGTTTAGCCTCTAAACCTATAATAACTCCTTTAACACATATAATTACAGGACCTCTTTTTATACCGGGGGGAGCAGTAGCAGGCGGCTTCTACATGATGTGGATTGTACTAGGAGCCGCTTTAATTAAAAAGAGAGGAAGTGCAACTCTTATTGCTCTAACTCAAGGAATAATAGTAATGATTACGGGATCTTTTGGTACCCATGGAGTGGTGAGTTTACTAACTTACGGTTTGCCTGGCTTAGCAATAGATATAATTTTTTTGATATTTAACAGGAAGTTTGATAATTCTTTAGATTTTTTCGCTGCAGGACTTATAGCAAATATAAGTGGTACATATTTATCTAACCTAGTTTTTTTTAGGCTGCCCTTACTGCCCTTAATTATTAGTTTATCAATAGGTGCATTATCAGGAGGTCTAGGCGGATTACTAGCCTATCTTATTTATAACAAGGTTAAAATAGCATACTACGGAAGGGAATAATTCATGAGCAAAAACACTAAAATACTTACTGGTATTATACTAATATTATTAGTAATTTCATCAATAGGTATTTTCTTAAATAGAGATAACATAAGAAGAAATAGAGAACTAAATGAAAATGCAGTATTTGAAATATATGAAGAAGGTCAGCTTTCAGCTTCATACACTATGGAAGAAATAATGGCTATGGGTGAAGAAAATTTTAATGCAACTTTAGACACAAGTAGTACTGATCCTAAAGAATTCGAATATACAGGAGTACTTTTAAGAGAAATTCTCAAAAAAGCAGATATAAATTTAGAAGAAAAAGAATTAGCAGCAGTAACAGGAGCAGATGGATATACTGTTGCCGTAAGTATGGATAAAATCATGGAAGAAGATAATGTATATTTATCATATAAAATACAGGGAAAACCCTTAGGAACCAGAGATGACGATGGAAGTGGACCTTACCAGCTTATAATAAGAAAGGATCAATTCAGTCAAAACTGGTGTAAGTATGCAGTTAAGGCGGATATTAGATAAAATGAAAGATATTATTTTAGAAGGAAAAAACTTAAGTTTTACCTATAATGAAAAAGATCCCCCGGTTATAGATGGAGTAAATATAAGCTTAGAGAAGGGAAAAGTAGTAGGTATAGTTGGGCTAAGTGGTTCGGGGAAAACTACTTTAATACAGGTTTTAAACGGTCTCATACCAAAAAGAATACAGGGTTCCTTTGATGGGAGTGTTATATTAAAAGGTAAAAACTTTAAAGACATAGAACTAGAAAATATTTCCCGGGAAATAGGAACTGTATACCAAGATCCAGACACTCAGATAATTTTTTCCTGGGTTGAAGATGAATTGGCCTTCGGTCCGGAAAACCTGTGTATGGACAAAGAAGTGATATTAAAAAAAATAGAAGAAGTACTTAAATTACTAAATATAGAGCATTTAAGATATAGAAACCCAAATAAACTATCGGGAGGAGAAAAGCAGCTTGTAGTCATAGCCTCGGTTTTGACTCTTGATGTAGACATTCTAATATTAGATGAATCCATGTCTCAAATAGATGAAAAAGGAAAAGAACTTATAAAAAAAGGTATAGAAAGTATGAAATCAGCAGGAAAAGCCATAATAATGGTTGAACATGATGTGGAAAACTTAAGTATAGCTGATGAAATATATCTTCTTGAAGAAGGAAAACTCAAAAAATTTGAAGGAAATTTATAATGGATAATTTTATCAAACTTAAAGATGTTGAATGTTGTTTAGATAAAAAAAGAGTATTAGAAAATATAAATATAGATGTTGGTAAAAAAGAACTTATTTCCATAACAGGGCCAAACGGTAGTGGAAAAACTACTCTAAGCAGGGTAATAATTGGAACTGTTCCTTATACTAGGGGAACAGTATCTATTGAAAATAAAGAAGTAAAACATATGACCTTAGGTGAAATTGGTAGAAAAATTGGATATTTATTTCAAAATCCGGACAAACAAATATTTACACCAACAGTATACGAAGAACTTTCTTTTTCTTATAAATACAACAAGGAATTAGATACAAGGAGAAAAGAAAGTGATATTGACGAGATTCTTGAAATTTTTGATATAAAAAAACTTAAGAATAAAACTACTTATTTTTTAAGCCAGGGTGAAAGACAGAGACTGGCCATAGCATCTATATTAATAAATAAACCGGAATTTTTAATTTTAGATGAACCAACTACGGGATTAGATTACAAGAGAAAAGAAATTTTAAGTAAACTATTTAAAATGTACGAAAATAAGCTAGGAATACTTCTAATAAGCCATGACATGAAATTTATAAAAAAACACTCTCATAGAGTTATATCAATGGAAAGAGGGTGTATAACTGGTGAAATATAATATGGATCCTAGAACCAAGCTTATAATAGTAATGTGTTTATCAACTCTAGGATTATTCTTTTCCGATGTTTATAAGCTATCTGCAGTTTTTGTAATTGGAATAATAGTTTCTAAAATTTTAGGAGGAAATTTATATGCTTTATTAGTAAGAATTAGAAAAATTATGTATCTTTTATTTTTTATAGTAGTGATTCAAAGTTTTTTCACTAAAGGTGGGAGTCCGATTCTTTCAATAGGAGACTTTAATATTATTACTGATATTGGACTGGAAAAAGGATTAGGGTATTTTTTAAGAGTACTAATAATAATAACTTCCGGTGTTATAATTACTACCAGTAGAGATAGGGAAATGATACAGGGTATAGTTCAATTTGGACTGCCTTATGAATTTGCCTTTATGACTGCAGTAGGTATTAAATTCATGCCTCTTTTAGTCGAGGAATTCAAAGATACATATACAGCTATACAGCTTAAAGGTATAGAAATTAAATCCCTACCCTTAATAGAGAGATTCAAGATAAGCTCATACATACTGACACCAGTTATAGCAAGTACAATTAATAAGGGTAAAAAATTATCTATTTCAGTCGAGAGTAGAGGGTTTAGAGTTTATGATAAAAGAACCAGTTTAGTAAATTTAAAGTTTTGCAATATAGATTATTTGTTAATTTTATTTACAGTAATAACAACTTTTATAGCAATATATATTAATTAATAAACGGAGAAAAAATGGAAATAGTAAAACAGTTTAAATCAAAAAAGAACAATGTATTTTTAGTTAAAAACGACGGACATTTTAAAATATTAAAAAAATTTAGCAGTATGAAAGGATATAATAAAGAAAAAAACTTTTATAAAATACTCCAAGGGGAAAACTTAAATCTTCCTAGTATTTTAGAAGAACACATACTAGAAAAAAGCATTGTATACGAGTATATAGGTGATAGGAATGGAGTTGACCTTATTGAAAAATACGAAAAGGACAATAATGAAAAAGAATGTGTAGACTTGCTAATAAAAATATATAGATGGCTTAAGGATTTTCATTCAGTGCCCTATATTAAAGACAATAAACTATGTTTTTTCGATTTAAGTTTCAGGAATTTTTTACTCTATAGAGATAAAATATACGGCATAGATTTAGAATCAATTACAGAAGGAAAGTTATCCTTAGATGCTGGGAGAATGCTTGCAATGTATTTATACTACGATAAAGTAAAATCTGACTTTAAAATGAAGGTTTTTAAAAATACAAAAGAGTTTATTCTAAAAGATGGACAAATAAGACCTGAAGATTTAGAATATGCAATTAGAATAGAAGAAGAAATGATTAAAATCAGAAGAGACCGAAGGTAATAATCGACAAAAAATACCTGAAGAGATATTAGTTATTCGACTAGTATCTCTTCTAAATGTTTAATCCATCTTTGACTGAAAGGGTCTCTTCGAATTACTATTCTAAATGGACCGGTACCACCATTTTTTTTCGCTTTTAACTTTTCACCATCCATCTCATAAACCAGATATACATTCTTAGGTTCTAATACTTCTTCTGTTTTTACTGCTATACGGTAACCATCTGAAGCATTAAAAGTTATCATTTTTGAGTTTGTTAAGTCTATATTTTGAGATTTTAAGAATTCAGCCAGTTCTATACCTTTAAATTCAACAGATACAGGTTTTTCACCGCTACTCCTTATAACGGAAGGGAAGGTCAGTGAATCTTCATATGAATAAATATATTCTGCTTTTATTTCTTGAGAATTTTCCCCTTGGGTTATTATGATATTAGGATCATTCTGATTTAAAAATATAACTAATATTAAAACTAAGATTACTATTATTACAGGGATTGTTTTTTTCATAGATTGCTCCTACTCATTATATTCTAGAGACTGGCTCACAGCGCTTTTTACAGCAGAAAAAAATCCTCTGCTGGTTGCTGTAGCACCACTAACAGTATCAATACTTAAACTTTGATTTTCTATTATTTCTCTCCTTTTCATCTTAAAAACTTCTTCGTAGTATCCTGTACTTTCTCTATGGTTTACCACTTCTATATTTTCAATATTTCCATTATAAACTGTTAACTCAATTCTTAAAGGTCCACCAAAGCCTATTCCTGTACCTATATAGCTTCCATCTTTAAGGGCACCAAAGTTTGATATATCCTGGTTACCAGCAGAGGTATCTATTAAAGGCAGAAAAGAATAAATGCTTATAAAGATAATAAGAGAAAAAGCTATATACTTATTTTTGTTTAATTCTCTATTAAATATATTTATGGAATATGTATAGTCATCTCTTATGCAGGTGGTATCTACACATTTCAAACAGCTTATACATTCTGGTGACACTTCTCCCGATTCATGAGGGCTTTTTATTTCAACAGGACATTCTTTCAGACAGTAATTGCAGCTTTTGCAATTTGAGCTATTTTTCACCCTAAAAAAACCAGCAGCATACAATAAGCTTTGAAATGCCCCTAATGGACAAAGGTACCTACAAAAGAATCTAGGTACTACTAGAGAAAGCACCATTATAGCTATCAAAATATATGTACCCAAAGTAAAAGAAAGTCCCATACTTATATTTAAAAAAGCTAACCAAGGTGAATATGGAGAAATTAATCTTCCTAATCCAAAAATACTTAAAACTAGAGCTGAAATGAAAACAAAGTATTTTAAAAGAATTAATTTTTTATGTATTTTATTTTTCACAGCAATTTTTTTAATATTAAGTCTATTCCCAATAAATGTAAAGAAATCCTGAAGGGCCCCTATCGGGCATATAAAGCCGCAGAAAAACCTTCCAAAAAATAGGGAGGTTAGAAGAACTGAAGAAGTTAATGCAGTAGATTTAGATATGCCTCTAAATCTGTAGCCAACATCGGTAAAAGCTGATTTCAACTCACTCCAACCTCCGTAAGGATTTAAATCACCAAATGAGAGGAGTTTAAAGTTGATTAAATCCTTTAAGTAGAGGGAATATGTTAAACTAATTAATATTGTAAAAACAAATATTGTTATTTGAATTGTACTTCTTTTTTTAAGATTCATTTTTTTCTATTCTCAACAAGCCTTTCATTATTTGATTATCTTTAAAGTAAAGTAAAACTTCTTCATCAGTTTTTATAATATATGAATTTTGAATTTCTTCTAATGTTAAATCATAAGTACTACCTTCTTCTGATACTGCAGTGAACTTAGGATTATCATTCCATCTCATACCTGCAGTAAGTAAAACGTCTTCTACAAGTAAACCTTCCATTTCTTTTATATTTTTAGTTCTAACAACTTCCTTCATTTTTTCTGGAAATACTACAGCATCCTTTGTAGTTGAAAAATGGGTCATATGTTTTACATTCATTCCTAATCTAAAATTTGAAGCGATGTTCATTGGTGCATTTTCTCCTTCAGATTTAATGAAGTATCTTTGTCTCACTAAAGAAATTGTTTCATTTTTCATTAAACCGTCAGTTGCAGCCATGGTAAAAAACCCTTTTTTATCTACTGTCTCAAATTTTGCTAAAATCTTTCCTACTTCTATGGATTTATCTTTACTTCCGTAATATTCGTAGTAGTAAGGTTCGATATCTTTAGTTAATGGATCGAACATGTGGACTTTTTCTATATCCTTTGGTGTTATTTCATCGTAAAGATCTATCACGGAAACCATTTTTACCCAGTAGGGACCTAATTGATTTGGCATAGCAACTCTTACGGGTTTTTCCTTTTCATCAATAGGTTCTCCGTTTACTTCCCAAGAAAGTATAACTTCATCTACTTCAAGCATTTCCTTATCTACCATGGTATAGTAGCCATCTCTACCAGTGATACCAATGCCGGCATATTCTCCTAAACCTATACCTTCTTCTTCAAGTAAACTTCTTAAAGTTGGTCCTTTTACCTTCATTTCAGTTTCCGTTCCAGTTGTATTGACTAGTGTTACTGTTCTTTCTACCTGAGGGTAGTCTTTTATTTCTTCTACATCTATTCTTAAACTTCCCTCTTCATAGTTTATGGCAAAACTGTTATCATCCTTTTGCCAAATTTCTTGAGGAATTACATCCGGAACGCTGGTCATTTCTATTCCATTATTTAGGTAATTATAGGTTCCAAGGGACGCATTTACTGCATTTACAACGGCTTTTGAACTTATAGTAGCTCCGGTTACTTGAATAATATCTTCTGGATTTTCTTTATCTAGTACGACTAGATTTAAAAATTTATTTCCTTTAATATTTAAGAATCTTTCTAAAAACCAGTTTGACTCTATATGTTCAGCATAATCTAAAGTTTCTTCATGCTGAAGAATTTTAACTTTCTTGATTTCCCCACTACTGTCTAAAGCTGTAAAAACATCTACCGGGCCGTTATATCCAACACAGGTAGATATAAATGCCTTTACTTCCCCATCTATTTCATATGCTCTTAAAACACCTGGAAAATTCAAAGAGATGAACATATCTTCACTTATATCGTCAACTAGATTAACTTCTACTGCTTCAGGATAGTATTCTTTTACCATTTGTTGTTCTTCTGAAGAAGAATCATTGACAGTAAAAAGCACTGTAACTAAAACTAATGTAAAAACAATAAAGGCTATGTAATATTTTTTATTTTTCATAATTAACCTACTCCACAATTATTTTGTCGATATCCCTAACCCACTGGGGTTTATTTACATCTCCTGGCTCTTTTTGGCCTATTACAAGCTTATAAGGAGGTCCATCTTCAGGGTTGTATTCTTCTCCATTTTCTTTCCAAGCTATAATTACAGGAAGTTTTAGATCCTGATTTGTTTCATCTATATAGTCATTTCTTTTTATTTGTTCCACTGTAAATTCCATACTATATCCATCTACAGCCACTACTTGTATTCCTGTAGCTTCCTCTGAGATAAGTGCTTTCTCTTTCAAAAGATCCCACAATTTTACTCCTGTAAAATCTGTATATTCTGTGGTACCAAAACTATTTAGAGAATAGAATGTACCTGAATAAACATAGTCTTCCATAGCTTTTAAATCTTCTAAGCTTAAAGACAAAGAATTTTCTACATTACCTTCTATTTTCAAAAGGTTGATTTCTTCTTGATTATTTTCTTCATTTTCAGATGAAACTTCTTCGGTGGTTGTATCATCAGAAGATGAATCTTCACTTTCGGAATCTTCTTCGGTTACTTCTTCTCTAGTTTCATCCTGATTTTCATTTTCATCATTTGCTTCTTCTGAATTGTCAGATTCTTCTAATTCTTTATTTTCTTCGGTCTTGTCTTTTTCTGCATCTGTTTTCTCATTTTCAGATTCTTCTAATTCTTTATTGTCTTTTTCATTTTCTTCTTGTTTATCATCTTCACTCAATTCACTACCTTCTTCATCTTCTTGGTCTGAAGAGGTGTCTTCTTCCTGATTTTCAGGAGCATTTACCTCCGGTTCGGGAGAACATCCTGTTATGGATAGGGAGAAAACAATTATTAAAATTAATAAAATACTAAACATTTTATAACTTTTCATGTAAAGTTACCTCCTAAGGAGGGCTAAGCCCTCCTGTAATTAATTACTCAAAAATCTTAACAGCATCACTGCAGATTGAGCTCTTGTTGCTTCGGAACTTCCTTTAAAGCTATTGTCTGGAAATCCTTTTAGTAAACCAGATTTTACAGTTTTAGCTACATATGGTCTTGCCCAAGGGGATACTTGGTCTTTAAATTCTGATAATATTTCTTCAACCTCTTCTTCCGATAATTTAAGGTCTATAATACTTGATAATAGAGAGGATATTTCTTCTCTGGTGATAGGGTTTTGAGGCTTGAAAGTACCGTCATCATATCCCTTAATAATTCCTTGTGATACTGCTGATGAAATATAAGGTGCAAACCAGTCATCAGAAGACACATCATTAAAGTCAGTTTCATCGGGATTAGTTTCTAAACCTAATACTCTAACCATTAAGGCTACAAATTCTCCCCTTGTTATAGAGTCATCGGGTCTAAATTGACCGTTGCTTCCTTTTATGTATCCTAATGTTATCATTTTTTCAACTTCATTTTCCGACCAGTGGGATTTTACATCTTGGAAGGTAGACCTATTTGCTTGAACAGCTCCTCCACCGTTAGTACCTATCATAAGGTTGTCTTCAGACCAATCTATAAAGTATGCATTGTTCCACTGGTTAGTATTAAATACTGTGCTTCCGTTGTATTTTTCCGTAATATTTCCTATGCCTTCTGATTTTACTACTCCACTCCTTAAAGTTCCTATATAGAAAACATCTTTATCTTTTTTATCTGTTACGAGAAGTCTAATATCGTCATCTTCACTAATATCCGGATATAAATCTTCTGCTTTATATACTGTTATCTCATCATTTTTAATATAGTCGATTTCTCCATGGCCGAAGCCTGGAGCATTTCCTGACCTTACTATCCAAACTCCACCATCAGAATCCATAGATATGCTCCTCACCCAGTTCAAATTGAAGTTAGTTTCGTCAAAACCTTCGTAGGTATCTATTGAACCATCTGAGTGTAAATGCTGATAACCACCTATATAAGAGGAGGTACCATCATTATTTTTAACTATATCAGGATAATATCCAAGCCAGACTCCACCTTCACCATCGGGTTCCAAAGCATCTACAGAGTAAGGTAATAGACCTTCAGCTTCAGTATATAGAGTCCAATTATCTTCAGAGTCAATATATACAGCACCGTTTTTAGCTCCTATCCAAAGACCACCTTTACCATCTAATTCAAGTTCCTGTACGAAGCAGGAAGGTAGTAGGGAATTATCAGTAGTATACTGAGACCATTCATTTCCATCTTTGACTAAAATACCTTTTGGCTCTGTAGGACTTCCCAAGGTCATCCAGAGTTCACCATTTTCTCTTTGAACTATAGCATATGAGGTGTCTACACTTACCTTTTCTCCCGATAATAAAGTTACCTCTTTTATGTGCGTCCATTTACCTTCAGGACTTCTTACAGAGATGCCACCCTTGTTTGTTCCTATCCAAAGGTTTCCTTCCTTATCATATTCCATGGCCCTAACACTTGCTTCAGTCATTTCTTTTCCAGTACTGTTTTTAAAATCAAGCCAAATTTTTCCTGATTTTTCTTCAGATTGTTCTCCTCCTGGTGATGGTAGTTCTGGTAGATCTAGTTCCACCACATCTTCTATTTTTGGTTCTTCATATTCTCCTGTTCCTACAACTATGCAATCTACCCATTTTACCCACATGGATTTGCTTTCTTCGACCATAAGTCTTAAAGGACCGTAGGCATTATTGTTTGCATATCCTATGCTGCTTTCATTAGGAACTAAGGGATATCCTTCTCTTGCATAGGCAAGAATTATAGGTTTAGTTTCACCTTTAGAATTTACAACACCCTTAGATACCTGGTCGAAGCTTCTTAGTATTTGGTTATAATTAGCACCGGCAAAAATCCTTATACTAGGAACATCTACTTCTTCTTTTAATTCTACAACTTCAGAAATCAATTCCCATAATAGGATACCTTCATATTCATTTATGCCGTCCCCCGTATAAATATCTCTTACAGAATGATCAAGCATGGATTCTATTTGTCTTAATGTAAAGGTCATAGGTTCTTTAACCTGAGATCCCGTTACTCTTAATACCGGTTGGTCTAGATATTCTTTATATACCCCTTGGTTGTGGTTCCATGTATTACTTTCATCTACTATTTGAGAAGTGTTTTCACCTTCTCCACCTTCTTCTGATTCTCCAGTGTATACTGACTCACCACCACCGATTATTATTTCTTTTAGAAATTGCACCTGGTTTGAACCGTTTGTATCATTGTAGTTTGTCTTACCAAAGATTACCCGTAAAGGTCCTCCGTCGTTGCCTAGACCAGGATTGAAACCTTCATCAGTAGGTCTTATTACATAAGGATAACCGTTGAAACCGTAAGCTACTAAAGGAGGCATGTTGGTGTGCAATGGTTCCACATTTTTACCGTCGAAATTACCATCACCTAAATCTTCCGGATCTTTTTCGTAGTAACCGTATAGGGAACTATCTTTAATTTCTCCTACAGTAAGTGGCTGAAAATTATAATTATCAGCGGCTATGAATTGTATACTGGTATCTTCATCTATATCTGGGTCTAATCCTGCTTCTAATAGTAGATCCCAAAGAGTAACACCTTTGTAGGTATTGTAGTACCAAAAATATTCGCTGTTAGATAAACTGTATTCATCCTCATACTTTATATCCTCAAAAGATTCAATATCTTCTACAGTATATCTTACCTCTCCATCAAATTTGTCACCGTGAATAATGATTTCATAGTCTGTATATTTAGGATCATCATAAGGTGGGTATGTGTGCTCATATATATTCTTTGCATCCTTTTCTTCAACATACATGTATGCAACATTTGAGAATTCTACTGGTTTATATTCAGTCTGTTGATAAACCAGCTTAAAACACCCATTATCGTTGTATTTTTCTGGCCGATATCCTACATCTGAATCTAAGTATACCAGAGGCACTTCGTTTATGCCGTAGGCTACCTTATAATTTTCAACTTCTTCAAAAGGTACCTCTAAGATTTTTTGTCTGGACTTATCCCTAAAAATTACATTTCCTGGAGTAGTATTAATATCTACATAATTGTCTATTAAGTATCTAGCATTTACACCTTCATAGGAATTCTCTAATACTTCACCATCCATATTTTCATAATAAGTATCTACACTTTGTCCGTCTATATCTTCTTCTATCTGTCTTAAGGATATAGCTCTGTATCCTTCTAAAGCCGGACCTTCTATGGTGAAGGTTGCTCCAGAAATTGCATCAACATTGTAGGGAGCTCCATCATAACTTATGTGTTTATAAGGTGAATCTGTACCTGCTTCTTCTCCCTGTATCTCATCACCTATCACTATTTTTACAACTTCCTTACCCCATTTAGAAAGATTCATATCATCTATATCTTTTTGACCGAAAACCAGCTTTGGAAAATCTGTATCTAAGTCATCTTCACTTATAGCTTGGTCTTCCCAGTTAATAGGGGGATTAAAACTATCTTTTGGATAGTCTGCCAGGACTAGCGAGTATTTCGCCAGTATAGGTTTTGATGATACCATACTAGTTTCTGTAAAGTCCCTGAAAAAATATAGGTTTTTCAATTCTTCAACAGTTTTTGTGAATTCAAAACCGTCTGAACATATAAAAAGCATCTCGTAGTCTTGATCGGTTTTTAAATTATCTTCACCTATTAGTTCAAATAGGTCGTAGCCCTTTGTTTTGATAATTTTATGAAAATTCAAACTGTTGTTGGCTGAATATGTTCTTTCAACCATTGTGTATTTATCCCAGTCATCGGAAGTTACAGAGACTTCTTCATTTATTCCTGTTCCAGTTATCAAAAGTTCTACTTCAGCACCTTCAGCGTAATTCGGAAAAAATATAAACTGGGATATTAAAAGAGCTAAGGTTAAAACAAAAGTAAAAGCTTTAGTACTTTTTTTACTTATAATAAAACTCATAAAATACCTCCTGTAAAACATAATGAGCGAAAGCATATGCCGTCGCTCTTTAGAGTTTTCAAATTAAATATTATTCTTGAAATAAGGTTTTATAAACAACAACAGCAGCCTGTGCCCTGTCTACTCCTAAAGTAGGCTCAAAGTTTTCTACAGCAAAATCTTCGAAAATTCCTTCAGCTTCAAGCCAAGCAACTTCATTTGCAGCCCAGTCAGGCACTGAATCTTTATCTAGGTAATCAGACTTTTCCATTACAAATTTATCAAGTTTTTCTTGAGATACTACTTCAGCAGTTACGGCTCCTCTTCCTACTACAGTAGCTATTTCCTGTCTGGTTATAACATTATCAGGGCCAAAAGTCCCGTCAGGATATCCTTCAAAAATACCTGCATCTACTGCAGCCTGTACATAATCAGCTTCCCAGTCTTCGGCAGACACATCACTAAATCCACCTTGATATGATGTAGGTTCGTATCCTAATGAAAGAACCATTATCTTTGCAAATTCTGCTCTAGTGAAGGATTTTTCAGGTGCATATTTGTCATTTCCTACACCATTTACTATACCATTATTAGCTAAAGCATTTATAGCTTCTGATGCGTAAGTGAATTCTTCTGTAATATCTATGAATTCAACAGGCACTACTTCCTCTCCTTCTTCAACAGCTGTTAATTCTATAGATTCAATCATTTTATGAATAGTATTTCTTTCTCCCTCTTCCATCACCTTTCTATAAACTGTGATTTCGTCGTTATCAGGATTATCATCTCCATCTATAGGTTCTCCATCTACCTCATAAGCTAATACGTACTGATGGTCGGTGCTTAATACATCACTTATAGGTTGCGGATCTATTTGGTAACCATCGGAAGCTGTAAAAGTAACCTCAAGATCATCACCTGCTGTTATTCCCGCATTTTCTAGAATATATGCTAGACTTACTCCTTTAACCATAGCTGATTTTTCTTCTACTTTTGTATTATATATGTACCCTTCGTCTATTTGGGCTTCTGCAGGCATAGCCATAAGATCTTCTAAAGTATACTCTAAAGCTGATTCAAGACCTTCACCAGAAATTGTAACTACAGCAGGCGCTATTGAACCACTTACATTTATATCTACAATCATCTTATAAACAGTACCGAATTCTCCCTCTTCTTTCACCTTTCTATAAACGGTGATTTCATTGTTATCAGGATTATCATCTCCGTCTATAGGTTCTCCATCCACTTCGTAAGCTAAAACATATTGAAGTTCTTCATCCATAACATCTGTTAATGGTTGAGGGTCTATAGGCCAGTTGTCAGAAGCTGTAAAAGTAACTTCTGCTTCACCTTCCACTACTCCTGCTTCCGTAAGCACATATGCTAAGCTTACACCCTTTACCATTACGGACTTCTGTCCGCCCTTACTATTATAGATATACTCTTCATCAATTTGAGCTTCTGCCGGCATAGCTTTAAGTTCATCTAAGGTAAGACTTAATTCCGTCTCAATACCTTCCCCTGTAATTGTAACTACGGGGTCTGAATCTTCTGCAAATATCACAACCTGTGATAAAATTAAAATTATTGCTAGTGAAATAGTTAATACCTTTGTTCTTTTTAACATACTTTCCCTCCATGTTTAAATTTTTTATGAATAGATTTTTTGTATAAAAATAACAACATCCCCAATGGAATGCTGTCTTCTGAGTTCTCCTTTCCACTGGGAGGCTAAAACGTTTCCAATTTAACCCTATCGGCAGTAAAACCATAATTAAAATCTTAGGTTTTAAAGCTCGGAGATGTATTTATTTGTTAATTATTATTTTAACACTTTGAAACATCTATGTAAAGATTATATTAAATTTAAATTTAATAATAAAAATATATAATCTTTATTTATTTATTCAATATAATAAATTTACTTTTATAATATTTTAGGGTTGAAAATTAAATATTTAGGTCTTATTATATAAGAAAATGAGAGAGTTCTTAGTAACAGTAAAGAAATTAGGTGGTTTATAATGGATATTGTAAAAAGATTCAAGTCTAAAAAGAATAATGTTTACTTAGTAAAAAATAACGGAGATTTTAAAGTACTAAAAAAATATAGTGATATTAATAATTTTGAAAAAGAAAAATCTTTTTACGAAATACTAAAATTAGAAAAAATTAGAATACCTAATGTTATTAAAGAAAATATCGAAGAAAAAAGCATGTTATTTGAATATATTGGTTATAAAACAGCCGTTGAAATGATAGAAAATTTTGAATTAGAATCTAATGAAGATGACTGTGTAAAGTTAATCCTTAAGATTTATGGATGGTTGAAAGATTTTCATGCGGTTCCCTATATAAAAGAAAACAAATTATGTTTTTTTGATTTAAGTTTGAGACATTTTATTATATACAGAGATGAAATATATGGGATAGATTTTGAATCTATAACAGAAGGTAGTCTCTCTTTAGATGTAGGGAGAATGCTAGCAATGTATTTATACTACGATAAAATAAAGTCTGATTTCAAGTTGAAAGTATTGGAAAAGGTGAAAGAACAAATACTTGCTGAAGAGCTTATAAGACCTGAAGATCTATATTACAGTTTAAGAAGAGAAGAAGAAATGATAAAAATAAGAAGAGATATTCATTAAAATATCTCTTCTTATTTTCTATGAAATATTTAGAGAAACACTTCCTATCCTGTCGAATTTCACCTGGATATAATCTCCACTAGAGATTCCCATAAGAGGAGTTAAAGATCCAGAAAGTATTACTTCTCCTTTTTTTAAAGGTTGTCCTAATTCAATCATTTTATTAGCTAGCCAAACCACTGAATTAATTGGATTACCCATTACTTCAGCACCAGCTGCAGTAAATTCCAATTTACCGTTTTTATATGAAGTCATGCCTAATAGTGATAAGTCAATGTCATCTATTTTCGTCATTTTATCACCAACTACTATTCTAGCATAAGAAGCGCTGTCAGCGACGGTATCAAATATTTTTATTTTCCAGTCATTAAATCTAGTATCTACAACTTCAAGAGCAGGCATAATACCTTCTGTAGCAGAAATTACATTCCAAGGTGTAACTACAGGGCCTAAAAGATCTTCTTTAAGTATAAATACTATTTCAGCTTCTATTTTAGGTTGGTTTAATTTACTTATGTCTAGTTCCTGGTTGTTTTTTAGGAGTCCTTTGTCTGTTAGTATTCCATAATCTGGTTCATATACACCGAACTGGTTTTGTATTCCTTTGCTGGTAAGACCTATCTTTTTACCGATTATTTTTTCTCCTCTAGTGGTTTTTAACCTAACTACTTCTTCTTGAATTTTATAGGAGTCAAAAATAGTAATATCCTTATATTTTTTACTTAATTTTACAACAGGTATGCCAGTGTCTTCTGCTTTTAATAAATTTTTTGATATTTCTTGGATTAAATTATTATCAAACATTTACATCTCCTTTATTTTCTTAGTTTTTTTAAAGTTTTTTTATAGGAATTAATTAAAAATGATGCATCCATACTTAAAGCTATGCCATCATACCCATCTTGGATTAATTCTGCAGCTCCTTCTTCTGTACCGGTGTAAATAAAGCATGGTTTTTGGGCTTTATTACAAGCATTTTGAATTTTATTCAAAGAATCTTTAAAATTTTGTGAATTAAAATCAGCAGGAGCACCTAAGGCTGTGGATAAGTCATAGGGACCGATAAAAATACCGTCTATTCCATCTAAAGCAAGTATTTCCTCTATATTTTCTAAACAACCTAAAGTTTCACATTGAGGTATAAGCATAGTTTCTTCATTGCTTACCTTAAAGTATTCATCGATATTACCGGCTAGGCTTTCGTAACCAAAGCCGGAAGTTCTTCCTAAAAATACTCCTCTTTTCCCAACAGGATGATATTTTCCCCATTCCACAAGTTTTTTTGCTTCATCTACTGTTTCCAAGTTTGGTATTATAAGGCCCTTAGCTCCTAAATCTAGGTTTTTTAATATCGAGGGTCTAGTTATATCCTTAACTCTCACAAAAGGTGTCAGACTTGATAATTCAGCTGTACGGACGTATTCAAGAGTGCTTTCTGTATTAAAAGGACCGTGTTCACAGTCTATTATCATGAAGTCGATTCCAGACATAGCTAAAGCTTCTACTGTTTGACAGCTTCCAAGTTCAAAAAAAGTTCCTATAACTGTTTCTTTATTCTTTAGTTTTTCTTTAACATAGTTTTTCATATTAATTATCCTCCTAAAATATTTAATGAATTAGTTTATCTTTATATGCTTTAATAAATAATTCCGTAACTCTTGAATAACTTAATATACCTTCAGGTTGGTTACTTGCTTTTAAAAATTTATCATTAAGATTATTGTGAGCCTGGTTAACTTTTTCTACAATATGCTGATCCCAAAAATTAACTCTCTTTTTAATATCTTCTAATACTTCAGTTGATCTCAGGTTGGATATTTCTCTATATAATTGAGGGTCGCTTTTATAAAGAGAATTACCTACATATGACATCATTGCCTGATAAGCTGAATACTTCACAAAAATATCATCATGATAATGACAGGCTAGAAATCCTATAAAATTTGCATCATCTTCAGCAGAAAAACCTTTTTGATGAGCTATTTCGTGGCTTGCTATAAAAGGTTTAGAGAAGCTTGGTACCATATAGTTAATATTTGCTTCAGAAAAAAAAGGAAGGTATATTCCGGTATAACCGCTAGATGAAAAAAAACCTGAGATGATTAATGGTTTTACTGAAACTTTACCGGAATCAATAAAAGGATATTTTTTGCTAGCATTTTCATAACCCTTATAAATAGATTTAAGTACAACTTCATCATTTTTTTCTTCTAAACCATACTTAATTAATAAATCTTTTAACCTATTTGTTTCCAATACTAAAAATTCATAGGATTTAGATAGATCTTCTAATACTATATCTGAATCATTTAAGTCAAATATATATTCTATACTTTCCCTATAATTATTTAATCCCCAGGCTATCTGATAGTAGCTTAGGTTAAAAAGAAGTATAAATATAATTAGAAGAGTCAAGAAAATTGAATTATTAACCTTTCTGTAAGCTAAATTTTTAAAAGATAAAATTAAAAGAAATATTAATACTAAAATTTGAAAAGCAATTAAAACTTCACCTAAGGAAAAAGAAAAATCACCGCTCAACAAAGAAAGAGGTCTATTTATAATTAGATAAAAATTCCTGGAATAGTATTTTTCGATAAAAAGAGGGAATTTTTTAGCTAATTGAACCAATATGATATTGAAAAATATTAAGGTAAGGTTAGTATAAATTAGTATTTTTATCTTTTTTAAATTAGCTTGAAACATTCAATCACCTTTTAATCATGTATACATGTATTTTAACATCAATAGTTACTTTTAACTAGAATAATATTTAAATTTTTTAACATATGATATAATATTTACAAAAATACAGGAGGTTTAAAATGAAACGATGCGAATGGGTTGGAGATGACCCTTTATATATTAAATATCACGACGAAGAATGGGGTAAAGAAAATCATGATGATAGAGTACATTTTGAGTTTTTAGTTTTAGAATCAGCTCAAGCCGGACTGAGCTGGATCACGGTGCTTAGAAAAAGAGAAAACTACAGAAAACATTATGAAAATTTTCACCCGGAGAAAGTAGCAAATTTCGACGAAAAAAAGATAGAAGAAATGCTTAAAGATTCAGGGATAATTAGAAATAAAAGAAAGGTTGAAGCCTCTGTTAATAATGCAAAGAGATTTTTAGAAGTTCAAAAAGAATTTGGATCTTTTGACAAATATATATGGTCTTTTGTAGATAATGAACAGGTAGTGAACAACTGGAGTACCATTAAAGAAATTCCAGCTAAAACAGAACTTTCTGACAAGATTAGTAAAGACCTAAAGAAACGAGGGTTTAAATTTATAGGGTCTACTATAATCTATTCTCACCTTCAAGCTGTTGGAATTGTAAACGACCATATAAACTATTGTGATTTTAAGTAAATTATTTCCAAGTCTATATGCGGAATTAATATTAAATAAGGTGTCTATATTATCCAGGGGATTACTATCTAAAACTAGGAAGTCAGTAAATTTATCCTTTTCTATAGAATCTATTCTTGCTTTTATTGCATTTTTTATTCCTGTAGTTCCTTGAGCATGGGTAGCAGTTTTCTTTCCTGCCTTGTGGGCTTCTTCTATAGCAGAAGCCATTTTTTCAATAGTAAATTGAGGACTTCCAGGTTCTACTCCTTCTATCATCATAAAGGAATTTTTAACAGGTTTCTTTTCCAGTACTGTCAATTAAGTTAAATCCTTTGTAAACTACTGTTGTACTCATACAAACCCTCCAAAATTAATATTTCTTAAATTATAACAAAAGTTTACATAAAGTGAATTTATCTAATAATGAAAATAATACTCATTATTTAACTAAATAAAGTATAAAAATTTAATTACGTGGTAAATATATAGTAAAGATACTATATAAATCCATATTGATACTGTAAAGTAGCATATGAAAAACATAGCAAAAAAATAGGCACTAAAGAACCTAGGAAATTGCAAAATATTTTTTCAATCTAGCTTTCGCCACCCTTGAGAGCATTACAAAACAATGCTATTAAGAAAATACCGACGGCGAAAAAACTCAAGAACAGATAAGATTCACCGTCTGTTTTGAGCATTGTAGCATTGTTTTTAAATGCTTTAAAGGGCAAGCCCCTAAAGGGGTGGCTAAATAACCTGTGGCTCTAAACCCAAGAACTAAAATTATCAACAACCTTGGGAATGAACATCATCTAAAATAATCTTTTGACCAAGATAAATTAATAATTGCCATTTACCAGGCATGTTATCAGCATTTTTAAGCATATCAACCTCATTTAAAGGACGTTTTCTTTTATGAAGTTCATGAGGTCTGAGAAAATTGTAATAAGCAACCCAGAGGCTAACACCATAATAAGCCCCATCATCAGAACCATAGCCACAAGTAACTCTGTAAGTAGATTTAAAAGTACGGTTAAGACGTTCAATCTTTTGTTTAAAAGAACGGTACTGTTTAGACACAGGATCATCATTAGTAAGGCCGATAACCTGAGTAATAATTACATCCCAATTTTTCTCAATCTTAAATTGTTGAGCAGCTAAAGGATAAGCACTGTAACCATCGGCAATAAACTTTAAAGCTTTGCCCGGAAACACCTTAAACTTTTCAAAAGCCATACGCATAGTAAGAATACATGGGCCAACGGAACGAGTTTTAGAAACTTGATAACCAATAATTGAGCGAGAAACCGTATCCATGATAAGCCAAAGAAAGCCTTTTAAACCTTTAATTTTAACATAAGTTTCATCAGCAGCAAGGTTATTAGAAACATTGTAGTCATAAGAATCAACAAAAGGTTTAATTAAAACAGCAGCAGTTCTTGCATAAGAAGCAACCATAGTATGGGAAACATTAATATTATGAATATCCTTCATAGCTTGAGAAGTTTTACGAAGAGATAAGCCAAGATTAACATGATAAGTTAAGCAAAGACCCATAATATGAGCATTATTCTTTCTGAATTTAAAACTTGTAACCCAGGAAGGAAGCTGATTTAAATTCATAGAAAAAAAATCTACCATAAATTCACGGTAAACATAGTGGAGCTTGTATTTATACCTTAACTTAGGATTTAAATCCTTGGGTAAAGCTCGTAAATTAGCTAAATAATAAGAACACTTTTTATTGACACATGTATGTACTCTAAAGTGCTTTCGATCCCTCTTTGGGCTAAGTACACGGCCGCAATAAGGGCAAACAAGAACAAGTGGTGAGGTAACCCTTTCACCTGTAATAAAGGTTTGAGAACATACCTTACACTGAAATTGACCCTTACCACCGTTATTATCATAAATATATAAATGAGGGGCACCGCATAAAGGACAAACTGTATCTTCTGGTATAGTTTTACCATTTCGACGCTTAACAGGTTTAACAGGCTTACCATACTTAAACAGATAATATTCAAGCAAAAATTTGTAATCCTGCTTAACAAACTTTTTGATAATGGGAACCTTGTCTACCTTAAACTTTTGATATTTCGGGCTATTAGAATCTTCAAAAGCCAATTGATTAATAGGAATATTTTTTGCGATAAATAAAGTTAACTGATAAATTTGTTTAATTAGATATTGATTATATAGTAGTAAATAAGTTATAATTTGAGACATAACAATGACCAACCTTTCTATGTGATTTTGTGTCTGATAACTCAAATTATAACAGAAAATGGGGGGTCATTGTTATTTTTATTAAAAAATAGTTTGAAACCTTTAAAAATAAAGGTTTATAAATAAAAAGATAGTGTCATACTTGACACTACGTCCATATTAAAGAGGTGGGAAAGATGAAAAAAATTCTAATACCTGTAGAGAATCAACAAAGAATTGATGAACCTTTAGAAATAGCTGTGGAAATAGCGAAAAAATTTGGTAGTACTATCACTATTCTTCATGCTGTAGATTTTCATAAAATACCTAACGAAGCAAAATACGGAGCTTATATAGAAAAAATTTATGAAACTGCAAATAAAAATAACTTCATGGATAAAGTAGTTAAGCTATACAAAAATGAAGGTATAGAAACTAACTTTAAGGTTATTGAAGGTGATGCGGCTTCTGAAATAATTGATGAAGCTGAAAAAGGTGAATACGACTTAGTAATAATGGAAACTCACAGCATGAAGGAAAATAAAAGATTTCTACTTGGCAGTGTAACTAATAAAGTAGTACACCATATTAAGGTTCCTATTTTAGTTGTGAAATAAGTTACTCCTACAATCTATGTTATTCAAGTTAGTCTCCGACTTTTGTTGGGGACTTATTTTTGGATGATTATTATATAATTATCACATGATGTGTTATAATAAAAGAAAAAAACAGGTGATTGCTTTGGATAACAAAAAAGAAATAATTGAAAATCTTAAACTATTTATTAAATCAACTTTTGATTTTAAAGAAAACTCAATGTATCACATAAAAAAAGAAGCCTATGATGAAATGGACAACTTTATGCTTTTATGTTTTGGTGATCTGTTAGGGATACCGGTACCAACATCCTACTATATGCTTGAAATTCTTCCCTACTTAGCAGAAGACTTAGAAGGATGGGAGAGAAGAATTATGGCTAGGAAAAGTGTTTACGGAGATAGATGGGGAGATTTTTGCTGTTAGGAGGTCAATATGAATAAACTGGTATTTTTTGGTGGAAAAGGTGGAGTAGGTAAAACTACATCATCATCGGCTTATGCTTTTTACTGTGCTGAAAAAGGCGAAAAAACTTTGCTGGTATCTACGGATCCAGCTCATTCTCTTTGCGATATATTTGAAAGAAAGATAGGCTCGAAAATTACTAAGATAAAAGAGAATTTATTTTCTCTAGAAATAGATCCTGAAGAAGAAAGTCAGGAATATATTAGAAATATTAAGAAAAACATGAAGGATATAGTAAGTCCTGTAATAGTTAAGGAAATTGAAAGACAGCTAGATGCTGCTGCAGTATCACCTGGCTCAGATGAGTCAGCGGTTTTTGATAAGCTTATGGAAATAATAATAGATTATCAAAAGGACTACGATAGGATAGTAATAGATACAGCACCTACGGGACACACATTGCGACTTTTGTCTTTACCTGAACTTCTAGGTGGATGGATGGATAGACTTATTGAAAAAAGAATGAAAGCCATAGAGCTTTATGAAATGGCTACTAGAGAAGACAAGAAAATAAAAAATGTAATAGAAAAAGATCCTGTACTATCAAAATTAAATGAGAGAAAAAGAAAGATGGAACAGGCCAGAGAAATACTTACAGATGGGGAACTTGTATCCTTTGTTTTTGTTTTAAATCCTGAAAAATTACCAATTGAAGAAACTAAAAAAGCTGTAAATACCTTAGAGAAATATAATATACATGTAAATGATTTAATTATTAATAGAATTCTTCCTGAAAATATAGAAGGCAAATTTTGGGAGAATAGGAAAAAATTGGAAGAGAAATATTTGAAGGAAATAGTAGAGAGTTTCTCAAACAAAAATCTTATAAAGATACCTTTGATAGATGAAGATGTAAAAGTTGATAATTTAAAATTTGTAAGTAAATATTTCGAGTAAAAATCTGTTAAGAGTAAGGAGCTTTTATGGGAAAAAACCTGCAAGTATATTTAACGACATAATTGGTCCTGTAATGAAAGGACCATCTAGTTCTCATACTGCAGCTTCTACAGCGGGATCCTGTGGAGGACTTCCTGGTACTATAATTGGAGCTAGTGAAGTCATGGATTTATCCTTATATGATATTACTAAAGGAATGCTTGCAGCTGGTATGATAGGGCTATTTATCGCTCAAAGTGCTACTTTTGCTGCTGAAGTTGGAGGTTGTCAGGTAGAATGTGGAGCTGGTTCCTCAATGGCGGCAGCCGGGCTCGTGCAGCTTATGGATGGAAGTGCCCTGTCTTGGCAAAAATGTAATGGCAGGAGTTAATGCAATAGCATGTGCTAATATGGCTTTAGCCGGATTTGATAAGGTTATACCTCTTGATGAAACCATAGATTCTATGTACAAGGTAGGTCAGATGCTTCCATCAGATCTCAGATGTACCGGTAAGGGAGGATTATCTGTTACACCTACTGGTATAAAGATATTTGAAAAATTGAATTAAAAATTTAAAGAGGAGAATTAATGATGGAAGTCAACTTATACTGCACAGGATGCAACCATAAAGAAAACATAAATAAAAATATAAGTAGGTGCCCTAAATGTGGAGAACCTATGGAAGTGGAACTAAAAACAAAAGGTAAAATCAAGTATTCTAAAAATATAGGACAAAATTTGCTTGAGAAATACCAAAATTTTTTTCCATATTTAGATATAAAAAAAGAAGACACATTGGGAGAGGGATTTACTCCTTTAGTAAAACTAGATAATCTTGAAAAAAAGCTAGATATAAAAAATTTATATCTAAAAAACGAAAGTCAAAATCCAACATGGTCCTTTAAGGATAGGGGAACTTTACTTGGTATACTTCATGCAAAAAGTTTAGGTTACAAGAAAGTCGGAACAGTTTCTACTGGGAATATGGCACCATCCGTAGCAGCTTATGCATCAAAATTTAATATGAAAAGCTATGTCTTTGTTAAAGATAATATAGCTGAAGAAAAACTCAATCCAATCCTTATATATAATCCTAACCTATACAAAGTAAAGGGAGATTACGGCAGTTTGTACTACAAATCCTTGGAGTTAGGAAAAGAAAAAGATATATATTTTATAAATTCAGATGTTCCTCTTAGAGTGGAAGGGTCAAAAACTATAGCTTATGAAATTTGCGAACAGGTTGATTTTAAAGTACCAGACTATATTATTGTACCTACAAGTGCAGGGGGCAACATAAGAGGGATAGAAAAAGGTTTTAGAGAATTTAAAGAAGCTGGATTAATAGATAATATTCCAAAGATAATTTGTGCTCAAAGCGAAGGCTGTTCACCTATACATAAAGCATATGTACAAAATAGGGAAGAAATAGAAAGATTTAAAAATCCTTATACAATAGCCCATGCTATAGAAAATCCTCTACCTCCAAGTGGTAACCAAGTGCTGAGAATGCTTAAAAGAAACGGTGGATTTACAGAAGCGGTGAAAGATGAAGAAATAATAAATGCTCAGAAGATGATGGCTGAAGAAGGTTTATTTATGCAACCAGCTTCATGTGTACCACTAGCAGCTCTTATAAAACTGAAAAATAATGGTAAAATTGAAAAAGATTCCACAATAGTTCTTATAGGAACTGGAGGAGGATTAAAATACACCTCCGTATTTGATAAATACGAATTGAAATATAACCAGATAGATTTAGAAAGTATTAATAATATATAAATCTTATATTACTTGCAGGTTTAAAAACTGCAGGTTTTTTTATGTTTTAAAATATTTTAATTATAAATATATATTGATATAATAAAAATATATAAAACAAAATGTAAAATATAATTGACATAATTAATAATATAGTGTATATTTGAATTATAAAAAGGAGGTTGTTAAAATGCTGTTTAATAAAAAGAATGAAATCAATTATTTTGCTAATAAAAAAAGTAAAAAGATAAACGAAAAGAATATAGGTGAGTAGTATGAAAAATATAAAATTAAAAATGGCTAGGGTAGAAAATGATTTAACTCAAGAAGAACTTGCTGACAAAATTAATGTAACAAGGCAAACTATAAGTTTAATAGAGGCAGGAAAGTACAATCCTTCTCTAAACCTTTGTGTGGCTATATGTAAAGAATTAGGAAAAACTTTAGATGACTTATTTTGGGAGGAAGAATAATGAAAAGAATAGAAGATGAAAGAATTTTAATTGAAAAAAGAAAGATAAATTCAAGAGCATTTAGTTATTCTTATATAGGTTTATGGATTTTACTTGTATACAGACAGTTTGTATTAAATCAAGAAGGGGCTGTCGGAAAACAAGGAAATTTAGCTCCTGACTTATAAAAAAATGAAACCTGCTAAAAATACAGCTTTTCACAGTTGTAAATATTAGCAGGTTTTATGCTTTGAGAAAAAGTTTATTAATT
>Ga0182234_10110_pt1 | contig 34745 bp, 31 predicted proteins | sample hydfratesGB_TM_A_FD_145595 | JGI IMG/M metagenome (GOLD analysis project Ga0182234, IMG submission 145595) | Subsurface microbial communities from deep shales in Ohio, USA - hydraulic fracturing test GB_TM_A | ecosystem: Environmental > Aquatic > Deep subsurface > Shale gas/oil reservoir >...
ATTTCCGGTGGTAATAGCGGAGGGGCAACACTTGTTCCCATCTCGAACACAAAAGTTAAGTCCTCCAGCGCCTATGGTACTGCATTGGTAACGATGTGGGAGAGTAGGTCGCTGCCGGTCCTTTTTTCCAAGCTTTGATGATTTTTATAATACTGGGGTGTAGCCAAGCGGTAAGGCACTGGGTTTTGGTCTCAGGACGCGTAGGTTCGAATCCTACCGCCCCAGCCATTTTAATTATAAATGATCATCATTATTTTGGGCCATTAGCTCAGTTGGCAGAGCACCTGACTTTTAATCAGGTTGTCGGAGGTTCGAATCCTCCATGGCTCACCATTGACGCGGGGTAGAGCAGTCTGGTAGCTCGTCAGGCTCATAACCTGGAGGTCATCGGTTCGAATCCGGTCCCCGCAACCAATTTAAAATATTATATTTTTTATATACATCAGGCAAAAATTACATGGTAATGATGCGGGAGTAGCTCAGTTGGCTAGAGCATCAGCCTTCCAAGCTGAGGGTCGCGAGTTCGAGTCTCGTTTCCCGCTCCATATAACATGGGTCTATAGCTCAGTTGGCTAGAGCATGTGGTTCATACCCACAGTGTCAGAGGTTCAAGTCCTCTTAGACCCACCATTTGTATTCATGGAGAGGTACCCAAGTGGCTGAAGGGGCGGGTTTGCTAAACCTGTAGCAGGGTATTTACTCTGGCGAGGGTTCGAATCCCTCTCTCTCCGCCATTTAATTTATGCCCTCATCGTCTAGGGGTCTAGGACACCAGGTTTTCATCCTGGCGGCAGGGGTTCGAATCCCCTTGAGGGTACCATTTTTGCGGGCGAATAGCTCAGTTGGGAGAGCACCTGCCTTACAAGCAGGGGGTCACAGGTTCGAGCCCTGTTTCGCCCACCATTTAAATAATGAAGTATATTGTTAGATTGGAAGAGATTCCTTTCTCGACATCTTACTTCCTACATCCAAATACGGAGGTGTAGCGTAGCGGTTTAACGCGCCGGCCTGTCAAGCCGGAGATCGCGGGTTCAAATCCCGTCTCCTCCGCCATTTTTTTGCCGATGTAGCTCAGTTGGTAGCAGCGCTTCCATGGTAAGGAAGAGGTCACCGGTTCAACTCCGGTCATCGGCTCCATTAATTAACCAGCCATGGGGATATAGCTCAGCTGGGAGAGCGCTACACTGGCAGTGTAGAGGCCAGGGGTTCGAATCCCCTTATCTCCACCAAAGCTTATTTGTTGGAGAAAAATAAAATATTTTAAGTAATAGAATTAGATTTTCAAAAAATCTTATTTCCTATTTCTTAATTCCTACATTTATTTGGAGGGGTGCCCGAGTGGTTAAAGGGAGCAGACTGTAAATCTGCCGGCGATGCCTACAAAGGTTCAAATCCTTTCCCCTCCACCATTAAATATGCGGGAATAGCTCAGTGGTAGAGCATCACGTTGCCAACGTGAGGGTCGCGAGTTCAAATCTCGTTTCCCGCTCCATTTGTTATTTTGCACCTAATAGGTGCTTTTTTTATTTAATACTAATTTTTAATATTCTGATAATTATTATTTGCTTTATTATTTTATCTTCAACTGCTATAATAATAGATAATTATATATAAGAATTGAGAATTGAGCATTTCAGCTAAAGCTGAAAAATATAATTTATGAGGTGTTAAAAATGCATGAAAAATTATTTACTCCAGGACCAACAGAAGTAAGAGCTGAGTTATTAAAAGAATTATCGACAGCACAGATTCATCATCGAACTGAAGAGTTTTCTAGTATTTACGATGATATCCAATTAAACTTAAAGAAACTTCTTTATACAAATAATCCCGTGTTTTTATTTTCGTCTTCTTCGACAGGTGCAATGGAAGCTGCAGTTACAAATGGGGTTAAAAACCGCTGTCTGAATTTTGTTAATGGTGCTTTTTCAAATCGCTGGCATCAAATCACTAAAAAAAATGGTGTTTCCTGTGATAAGGTCGAAATTCCCTGGGATCAGGCTGTAAAACCAGAATTGGTGGAAGAAAAACTTAATACCGGTAAATATGATGCGATTACTGTTGTTTTAAATGAAACTTCTACTGGTTTAATGAATCCAATTAAGGAAATAGGTGAGGTAGTAAAGAAATTTGATGATGTTTTATTTTTAGTAGATGCTGTTTCTGGAATGGCGGGGACGGAAATTAGAGTTGATGATTGGGGGATAGATATGTGTCTGGCTGGTGTACAGAAAGCCTTTGCTTTGCCTGCGGGTTTAACTGTAGCTTCTGTTAGTGATGATTTATTAAAAAGGGCCGAAGAGGTAGAAAGTAATAGTTATTATTTTAATTTACCTTTATTACATAAATATCATCTTCGTTCACAGACCAGAACTACCCCGGCAATTCCACAAATCTTTGCTTTGCAAAAGCAGTTAGATGATATAGTTAATAAGGAAGGGATTGAAAATCGTTTTGCCAGACATCGAGAAATGGCTGAGTTTGTTCAGAATTGGGCTCTAGAGTACTTTGATATCTATGCCGAAGAGGGATATTGGTCAAATACTGTTACCTGTATTGAGAATAATCGAGGAATTGATGTCAATGGTTTAATTAATACTCTTGTAGAAAAATATAATATTCGTATTGCTAATGGTTATGGTGATTTAAAAAATAAAGCCTTTAGAATTGGTCACATGGGTGATTTAAGTTTAGCTGATATTAAGGGGTTATTGGCTACTATTGAGAGTATTTTGGATTTATAGAGTTCCGATATTATATCGGCCCTGGCAGGAAGGTTTGATAGTTAATGAGAAGACACAAAAAATTAGTTTTTTTAGCGTTTTTGATGATGATAATGCTGGGATTTATAAATAATATGAGAGGAACATTGATTCCTCCAATTAAAGATTTTTTTGCAGTAAGCTATTCTCAAATTGGAATTATGCTGATGGCTTCTACTTTTGGGTTTATGTCAGCCACTTTTTTTGGTGGTCTGGCAGCAAGTCATTTTGGGTTAAAAAAGGTAATTGCTTTTGGCTTTATAGCTGCTGCTCTCAGTATTTTTACCATGGGACATATAGACTCTTTTTTTTATTTAGTTATTTTAATGATTCTGTTAGGAATTGGCCTGGGTTCAGTAGAGATTGGAGCTAATTCTCTGGGGGCAAAGATATTTGTAGAGAAATCAGGTATGATGATGAATATGCTGCACTTGTTTTTTGGAGTTGGGGCTTCAATTGGTCCGCGGTATGCGGGCTGGCTTTTATCTCTAAATTTAAAATGGTATCAAATTTATTTGACTGCACTGGTTTTAATTATATTTTTACTTGTATATTTGTTTTTTACAGATTTTCCAGTGGAAGTTGAGAATGATAAAAAGGATAATATTGCAGTTAAAGAGATAGCAAAACAGAAAAAAGTCTGGCTTTTTTCTGCAGTTTTAGGCTCTGCTGTGGTAGCTGAAATTGCAATTGGAAGCTGGCTTGTAAATTTTTTGCATGTAGAAAGAGCATTTAGTACAGCATCTGCATCTACTTATCTATCTTTATTTTTTGTGATTTTTACAGTTGGAAGACTTGTAGGGGGTTACTTTACCGAGCATTTAGGGTATATAAAAATATTATTTCTTTTTGCTTCGGCAACGCAAATTTTATTTATTTGTGGACTTTTGATAGATGGTAATCTGGGAGCAATTTTCTTTTCGGCAGCAGGTTTTTTTATTTCTATTATGTTTCCAACTATTATGGCAGTAATAATGAGAGAGTTTGATAAAGGTGTAAGTTCTTATATGGGCTTTATTATTACATCTGCTTCTGCAATAAATATGATTTCTAACTGGTTGATTGGAAAAATAAATGATCTGTTTAATGTATTTACTGGTTTTGCCAGTATAAGTGTTTTTATATTTCTAATCATTGGTTTTCTTTATTTATTAAGCAAGGAATTAAATTATAATTTTGCTAAATAAGAATTCATTTAAATTATTTTTATAAAATATAACAAAATGTTTTTTGGAGATTATTAATCATAAAATTTTTAGCTAAAAAAAGAGCAGCCAAAATTTGGCTGCTCTGATTATTATGCAGTTATATTTATATTTCAAGATAACTTAGATCTTTTACTTGAGTATTTAGCTCATCAAGATGATTTTTAATTCTCTCCATGATTTCTTTAGAAGGTTTAGAATCAATTTGCATCATCATTATTGCATCTCCGCCAATTTCCTGACGACCAACCTGCATATTAGCAATATTGATATTTTCTTCTCCTAAAGTTGAACCTATTTTACCGATAACTCCAGGTTTATCCTGATAGCTGACGATAATGAATTCCCCCGAAAGATCAAGGTCAATTCGCAATCCATTAATTTCGATTAATCTAAAACCAATAGGTAAATGGGTTCCTGCCAGACAGTATTGTCCTACTTCAGTTTTAAGATTAATTTTAATTATATTTTTCAACTCACCTTTATTTTGGATCTGACTTTCTTTTAAAGAAATACCTCTTTCTTGAGCAATATGCATTGCATTTACGAGATTAATTCGGTCATCTAAAATTGGCTCTAATATTGATTTAACCAAACTTAAAGTCATTGGTTTGTGGTTATATTGATTAACCTCTCCACCGTATTCTACCTCGACTGCTTCAATTCTTTCGTGTCCCTTCCATTTTGCCATAAAATTGCCCAGTTTTGTTACCAAATTGATATAGGGTTTTGCCTGGTTAAATTCCTGAGGATCCATAGCCGGAATATTAAGTGGAGACTCGGGTAAATTACTCTGTAATACCGAAACAACTTCTTCCGCTGCTGTAATAGATACATTATCCATAGCTTCAGTAGTTGTCCCCCCCAAATGGCAGGTCATAATGACTCTATCCTGGAATTTAAGTAACGGATTATTACTTGCTTTTACCGGTTCTTCTTCATGTACATCAATTGCCGCTCCAGTAATTTTATCATTTTCTAGAGCTTCAGCCAGTGCTTTAGTATCTATATTTTGTCCCCTAGCACAGTTAATTACCCTGGCGCTTTTTTTCATAATTGCGAACTCTTTGTGACTTAAAATATGATAGGTTTCATCAGTTAGCGGTGTATGTAGAGTTACATAGTCTGCTTTTTCTAAAACCTCTTTAAATGGAAGTAAAGGCACATTAAGTTTTTCAGCCTTCTGTGGGGCTAGATAAGGATCATTTGCTATAACTTTCATTCCAAAACTCTGGGCTCTTTTGGCAACTCGACTTCCGATTCTACCGAGCCCAATAATTCCTAAAGTTTTTCCTTTGACTTCAACTCCCATATATTTTTTGCGATCCCAAATATCATTGTGTAATGCCTGGTTCGCCTGGGGAATATTTCGAGAAAGTGAGAGCATCATTCCCATTGTATGTTCAACTGCAGAAATTGTGTTTCCGGTTGGGGTGTTAAAAACAAAAATACCATGTTTAGTAGCCTCATCTAAATCAATATTATCATAACCTGTTCCTGCTCTACCTATTACTTTTAGTTTTTTTGCTTTGTTTAAAGCTTCAGTATCTAAAAGAGTCATACTTCTAACAATTATTCCATCATATTCAGCAATAGTTTCTAAAAATTCCTCTCGGCTCTGTCCTGGTTTGAAATCAACTTCCATTCCTGCTTCTTTTAAAATATCAATTCCTTTTTGAGCAATATTGTCACTGACTAAAACCTTATACACTTATTACCACTCCTTCTCTCTTCTTGCTACTAATTTTTTTTAATTATATCTAATTGAAGTTGATAAAGCAAGCTTTTAATTACTGACACAAGTTAAAATATAATAAATTATATTTTTTCTATATTCAAAAAATTATGATATCAGAATCAAGCTTGCTGTAAAGGTTATAAAAATATATAATGATTAAAAGGAGTGATAGTATGGCGAAGGTATTTCCATTTCATGGTTATAGGTATAACCAAAAACAGGTGGGAGAATTAGAGAAGGTAGTAACTCAACCATATGATAAGATTGATCAGCAGCTGCAGGAAGAATATTATGAGCAAAGTCCTTATAATATTGTACGTTTGATTTTGGGGAAAGAAGAAGATCGTTACTACAGTGCAGCAGAAAATCTAAATGATTGGATTAAAAATCAGATTTTAGTTCGTGATCAAAAAGCAGGATTTTATGTCTATACACAGGAGTACGAGGTTGATGGGAAGAAATTTGTTCGCAAAGGTTTTATTGGCCTGGGTAAACTGGAAGCAGGAGAAGGAGTTAAGGCACATGAGAGTACAATGGAGGGACCAAAAGCAGATCGTTTAAAGTTGATTAGAGCTACTGAGGCTAATTTTGGTCATATATTTATGCTTTATTCTGATCAAAAGAATGAAATCAATGATTTGTTTACAAAACTAATGCAGAAAAAAGCACTTTTTGAGGTTCGTGATGAGGATCAAAATTTACATAAAGTTTGGCAGCTGACAGATTCGGAACTAATAGCCAGGATCAAAGAAAAAATGGAATCAAAAAATTTATATATTGCAGATGGACATCATCGTTATCAGACTGCATTAAATTATCAGCGAGAATGTAGAGAAAAGGGCTGGCAGGCAGATGGAGTTGAAAGTTTTAATCACCGCCTTATGACTTTTGTAAATATGGATGACCCGGGACTAAAGGTGCTGCCAACTCACAGATTGTTATATGGTATTGAAGATTTTAAGATTGATTCATTTTTAGAAAAAGCAGCCGAGGATTTTAGTATTAAAGAATTTGACAGTAAAGAGAAAATGTATAATTACCTTGATCAAAATACGAAAAAGAAGGTATTTGGTTTTAAAGCTGCAGCAGAAGCTGAATATTATGTTTTTGAATTTGAAAATGAAGCTGACTTAGAACAAATAGAAGGCGGATTTTCCCAGGCTTATAAGGAACTTGATGTTAGTATTCTTCATAATATTATTCTGGATAAATATCTTGGAGTAGATAAAAAGGCACTGGCTGCTAAAACAAATCTTGATTATATTAGATATCGTGATAGGGCTTTAGAAGAGCTGGAAGCTGGTAAATATCAGGCAGCATTTATCTTAAACCCTACTTCTGTAAAAGAAGTGAAAAATATTGCAGATCAGGGAGAAAAAATGCCACAAAAATCTACAGACTTTTATCCTAAATTGTTGACTGGTCTGGTTATTAATAAGCTTTCAATAAAGAAATAGAATCTCAACAGTTATTAGAAGAGTCAGTACTGAGGATTGATAATAATGATTGAAAACAAAAAAAATATATTGATTTTTCTAACTGCAGTTTTATTTTCTGTTATTTTGATTTTTCTGGCTTTATTTATTGGCTCAACCCCGATTGAACCAGCTGATATTTTAGATTATATATTTAATAATTCTGAAAATATTTCAACTTCAACAGCTATAATTATTGGAGAAATAAGACTGCCGAGAATTATACTTGCCTTTATTGTTGGAGCAGGACTCGCTGTTGCCGGAGCGGTTTTTCAGGCAATAATTAGAAACCCTATGGTTGATCCCTACATTATCGGGATTTCTGCTGGAGCGGGTACAGGAGTAATGCTGGCTTTATTTTTGGGTATAGAAATAGTTGTTTTCAATTTGAATTCTTTACCTGTTTTTGCATTTCTGGGAGCAGTACTGACAGTTTTTATTGTCTATCAGCTGGCTAAAGTAGGGAATAAATTGCCAGTCTTAACTTTTTTACTGGCTGGGGTAGCTGTAAGTTTTATTTTAAATTCTATGATGTCTTTTTTAATGGTTTTAAGGACAGAGAATTTACAGCAACTTGTTTACTGGCTTATGGGGAGTCTTGCTGGTTCTGCCTGGAAAGATGTCCGGATGATATTACCCTACTTTTTAGCTGCTCTGGCTGTGATATTATTTTATTTAAAAGATCTGAATATTTTATTACTGGGAGAAGAAAGTGCGGTTCATCTTGGGTTAAATGTAGAAAAAACAAAAGTAATTTTACTTGGAGCGGCTTCGCTTCTGACTGCTTCTGTGGTTGCAGTTAGTGGTAGTATTGGTTTTATTGGACTGGTTGTGCCGCATATGGCAAGGATAATTATTGGACCTGATCACAGAAGATTGATTCCCCTGGCAGCGCTGATTGGGGCATCTTTTTTGTTGTTGGCTGATACTGCAGCAAGAACTATTATGGCACCAATGGAGCTTCCAGTTGGAATAATTACAGCTTTTGCTGGAGGTCCCTACTTTATTTATCTCTTGCGTAATAAATCTAAAGATATTTGGTGAAAATTATGTTACAAACCGATAAAATTAAATTTAGTTATAATCAGGAAGAAATTTTGAAGGGGATAGACCTGCAGATTAAATCTGGGTCATTTATAGGAATTATTGGTCCCAATGCTTCGGGAAAATCAACTTTATTAAAAAACATGAGTAAAACTTTACAGGTGGATAGTGGCACAGTATATCTTAATCATAAGCTTTTAAATGATTATAGTTCCTTAGAACTGGCCAGGAAAATGGCAGTTGTTCCTCAAAATACAGAAGTTAGCTTTAATTTTAATGTTTATGATATTATAATGATGGGGAGGCATCCTTATCAAAAGCGGTGGTCTGGAATCAGTAAGAATGACAAAAAAATTGTAAATGAGGTAATGGAGGTTACTGATACTTTTAAATTAAGAAGTAAATTGATTAAAGAACTTTCTGGTGGAGAAAGACAGCGGGTTATAATCGCTAGGGCGCTGGCACAGAAGCCTAATATTTTATTGCTGGATGAGCCAACTTCAAGTCTTGATATTAATTATCAAGCTGAAATTTATGATCTTTTGAATTATTTAAATCAAAAGTGGGACTTAACAATAATTACAGTATCTCATGATTTAAATTTGACCGCTCAGTATTGTGAGCAACTAATTTTGCTTAATGAAGGGGAAATTTTTGCTTCCGGATCTGCAGAAGAAGTTTTAACCGAGGAAAATATTAGAGAGGTCTATAAAGCAGAAGTTTTAATTAAATCTAATCCACTTTCTGATAAACCATTTATTACTCTGATTCCGGAAGTTAATAAATTCAAAAAAAAGAAAGAAAAAAAAGAATTTAAGATCCATATTATTGCAGGTGGTGGTACTGCTAAAAAATTTATTTATAAATTAGATAATCTTGGCTATCGGCTAAGTATAGGAGTTTTAAATATAGGGGATGCTGACTGGCAGGTGGCACGAGAACTGGGAGTTGAAATTGTCGAAGCACCTCCATTTATTGATATTTCTGATAATGAAATCAAAAGAAATAAAGAACTTATCGAGAAATCTGATTTAATAATTTTAAGTGATCTGCCTTTTGGTCATGGTAATATTGCCAATTTGGAAGTTTTGCTTGATTATGCTAATAAACCTAAAATTTTATTTTCTAATTTGAATATAGAAAAAAGAGATTATATTAAAGGAAAAGCAGAAAAGATCTGGAATAAATTATTAGAGGAAGATGATAATATAGTTTTATTAAATGATAAAAGTCAATTGATTTCAGAAATAAAAAAATTAGAAAATTAGAGATGGGGATGTAATTATGATAAAAGCTGCAGATTTAGAAAATGAGTACTTTTTAGTTTTGATTCCAGGGAAAGAACTTGTAGAAACAGCTTCTCAGGTGCAAAAAATAGTTTCCGAACACTACAACCTTTATCCCGATCAAATATATCCGCAGCTTCATATAACAATTGATAGAATAGTAAAAAACAAGGCAGAGAAAGCCGAAAAAATTCTTGCTGAGAGAGTAAAGGAATTTGATAAAATTGAGATTGAAGTAGACCGCTTTAGCTGTATTAAATTTTCTGATCAGCACCAGCTGGTACTGGAGGTTAATGAGACAGAATCCTTAACAAAATTTTCGGAGGCAGTTCACCAGAGTTTAATTGATGAGGGGATTTCGACAATTGAAAATTATGATGAGTGGATGTTTCATATTACAATAATAAGTAATATTTTTGCTGAGAATCCAATTCCAGTAGATGAGCTGACCGAAATTTGTTTGTTTATGGAAGGAATGTCACGTCCTCTTTCAGCAGCGGCTGAAAAATTGGAAATCTGGAGACCAACATTAGACCCAGTTGAAAAAGTTATAGCAAGTTTCAATTTAAATTAAAATTTATGGTTAACTTAGTGATAATTTCAATGTTACTAAGTATATTATATGAGGAGTGATAATTATGGCAGACGAAATTAAGGGATTTATTTTTGATCTTGATGGTGTAATTACGGACACTGCAGAATATCATTATAAAAGCTGGCAGAAGTTGGCTGATGAAGAGGATTTATTTTTTAATAGAGAAGTAAATGAGCAATTACGCGGTGTTTCCAGAATGGAATCACTGGAAATTATCCTGGATGGTAAAGAGGTTCCAGAAGAACAAAAAAAGGAATGGACAGATCGAAAAAATAGCTATTATCAAGATTATTTAGAAGAAATTACTAAAGATGATATATTAGATGATATGGAAGAAAAACTAATGAAGTTGAAAAAAGATGGATATAAACTGGCAGTTGGTTCTTCCAGTAGAAATGCGAAAAAAGTTTTAAAACATTTGCAAATTACAGACATCTTTGATACAATTGCAGATGGACATAGTGTAGAAAATGCAAAGCCTGCTCCTGATTTATTTTTATATGCAGCAAAAAATTTAGGTTTGAAACCTGAAGAATGTGTTGTTTTAGAAGATGCTGAGTCTGGTGTAGAAGCTGCTCTGGCTGCTAAGATGAAAGCTGTTGGAGTTGGCCCAGAATCAAGAGTTGGTAAGGCTCATCTGGTTTATGCCAATGTTGGCGATATTGATTTTGATGAGATTTTAAAAAAACTATAAAAAATTCAAATAAAAAGAAGGAATTTTAGAGTCTGTAGCGAATAGTAATAATAAGAGTTAATTATTATTACAGGCTCTTTTTTTCTTCAGCGTTTCGCAAGCGCTTGCGTAAATTGCGCAGGTTGCTAAAACTGGAGGCATAAAGATGCAGATTACTCTAAAAGATATTGCCCGAATGGCCGGTGTAGCAGAATCAACAGTTTCTAGAGCTTTAAATGATAAGCCAGGAGTAGGGAAAGAAACTAGGTTAAAAATTTTGAAAATTGCAAAGGAAAATAATTATCGTCCTAATCAACTTGCCAGAGGACTTGCAGCCAAGAAAACGAATATGATTGCAGTTATTCTAGCTGAAATGGATAGTCCTGGTAATATTGAGATTGTAAAAAGTATTGAAAAGGCTGCAGAAAAGCGTGGTTATCAGATAATACTTTGTAACACTAATAATCAGGAAGATAAAGAAGAATCTTATCTTTCGCTTTTAGAATCAAATCAGGTCGATGGGGCAATATTTATCGGCGGAAAACTGGTAGGTAGTCATCTTTTAAAAGCCAGTTTTAGTCAGGATAATAGAATTGTACTGGTAAATAGACTTGCCGAGGAGAATTTTTTCACTTCAGTTTTAACTGATTACAGTCAGGGATTATACAAAGCTGTAGAACATTTGTTAAAAGAAAATTTCAAAAAAATAGCCCTTGTCTGTGGTAACAGAGATAATTTAGTTGAAGAAGAAAAGATTAGTGGCTATAAAAATGCACTCAGAGATTCAGGTTTAGAGGTCAATGAGGAACTTATTTTTTCAACTGCTAATAACAGACAGGCTGGTTATAATGTTTTTCTAGAAATTATTGAAGGGGATGTAATTCCTGATTCATTTATTTCTACCAGAGAATTAACGACAATTGGTCTGGTAGAAGCAATTAAAATGGGAGGATATTTTATTCCTGATGATTTTGCGGTAGTTGGTTATGGTGATAATATTTTAACTTCAGTAATTGATCCTCCACTGACAGTTTTAGGTGAACCGGTGGAGAAGCTGGGTAAAAGTTCTCTAGAATTTTTACTGGAATTGATTAATGAAAAAATGGACAGTCAACAAATTAAGGTTTTAACTCCCGAATTAATTATTAGGGAGTCATCAATATCAAAATACAATTAATATTAAGAGGAGGATTTTTTAATGGCAAGTGTAACTTTAGAACATATTTATAAGCATTTTGGTGATTTTACAGCGGTTAAAGATCAGAACTTAGAGATTAGAGATAAGGAATTTGTTGTTTTAGTAGGACCTTCTGGTTGTGGTAAATCTACAACATTAAGAATGATTGCCGGTCTGGAAGAGATTAGTGAAGGTACTTTAAAAATTGGTGATCAGGTAGTTAATGATGTAGCACCTAAGGACAGAGACATCGCGATGGTTTTCCAGAACTATGCACTTTATCCACATATGAATGTATATGATAATATGGCTTTTGGACTTAAATTACGTAAATTCCCTAAAGATGAAATTGAAAGACGTGTCCAGGATGCTGCTGATATTTTAGGCATTGAACAGTTATTAGATAGAAAACCTAAACAGTTATCAGGTGGTCAGAGACAGCGTGTTGCTTTAGGCCGTGCAATTGTACGTGAACCTAAGGTGTTCTTAATGGATGAGCCACTATCCAACCTTGACGCTAAACTGAGAGTTCAGATGAGAACTGAGCTATCTAAACTTCATGATCGTCTAAAAACAACAATGATTTATGTAACCCATGACCAGACTGAAGCGATGACAATGGGAGATAGAATTGTTGTACTTAAAGATGGGGTTGTTCAGCAGGTAGCAGATCCATTAACACTTTATAATAAGCCAGTTAATATGTTTGTAGCCGGTTTTATTGGCTCACCAGCTATGAACTTTATGGATGCTAAGATTGAAAAAGAAGGAGATACTTATTATCTTGAAGGTGATGGTGCATTCAAGATTCGGATTCCTGACGATAAGGAAGATTATATTAAGGATTATGTAGATAAAGATGTAGTTTTTGGTGTTAGACCAGAAGATATTGTTGATACCCAAATTACTCATGATTTTGAAGTTGCAGAAGATAATACATTTAATGCTGATGTAGAAGTAGTAGAACCTATGGGTTCTGAAATTTATCTCTACCTGGCTGAAGAAGGTCATTCTTTAATCGCCCGTGTAGAAGCTGAAAGTACTGCAGAAGTTGGAGATACAATTGCTCTTGGAATTGATCTGAGAAAAATCCATGTATTTGATGCTGAAACAGAAGAATCAATTTTTTAAATAAAGAGAGAAAAATAGAATATTAGATTACTAAAGCAGTCGAATTATTAAATTCGACTGCTTTTTTTGATTAATTACCAATTTTAAAGTATAATTACAACTGTAATCATAATTAATCTATAGAGGGAGGAATTAAAAATGCCTCGCCAGAGAAAGGATTTTTTGTTAAATCCTGTTGTCATTACTCTTGTTGTAGTTATAGCAGTAATTGCTGCCTTTAATTTTTATCAGAATATGGCTAAAATAAACCACCTTGAAAATCAGATCCAAAAAATTGAAGCTGAGATTGCAGAAGCTGAAGCTAAAAATCAGAAGTTAAAAGAACAATTGGAAAATAGTGATAGTCATGAATATATAGAAGAAGTTGCTAGAGAAAAATTAGGTCTGGTAAAACCGGGTGAGAAAATGTTTATTCCGGTTGAAGAAAATGAAGATGAAGATGAAGATTCCAAACAAAAAAAATAAAATATTTGATATTTTAATCATTTTATAAATAAAAGAATTTTATATAAAGGAGTTTTTTGATGTCAGAGTATATTAAAATAGATTTATTTGAAGAGGCTGCTGAAGAATTAAATTTTAAAAAAGGAAATATTAAAGCGACAGTTGAACTTTTGGATTCAGGAAATACAGTTCCCTTTATTGCCCGCTATCGGAAAGAAATGACTGGTAGTCTAGATGAAGAAGAAATTAGAGAAGTTGCGGAAAAAATTGATTATTTGCGGCGCTTAAATGAACGAAAAAATGATGTTGCAGCAGCAGCAGATAAACAGGATAAATTAAATGAGGAAGTTTTGAATAAGCTTAAAAAAGCTGATACTTTGCAGGAAGTCGAAGATTTATATCGACCTTTTAAGGTTAAAAAACAGACAAAAGCCGCCAGAGCAATCGCCAGGGGGTTAAAGCCAGTTGCCGAGCTGATTTTTAGTCAGCAGAAATCTGAGTTAGAAATTAAAAAAGAAGCAGAAAATTATCTTGATCCAGAAAAAGAACTAACAGAAATAGAAGAAGTTCTCAGTGGAGCCGAAGATATTATTGCTGGGGACGTTTCTGATAATGCTGATCTGCGTAAAAAGTTAAGAAATTTTGTTTTTAAGACTGCTCTAATTGTTTCTGAACAAAAAAATGAGGATGAAGAGGGAAAATATCAGGATTATTATGAATTTAAGGAATCAATTAATAAAATTCCACCCCATAGAACTCTGGCATTGAATAGAGGCGAAAATGAAGAGGTTTTGAGGGTTAAAATAGAAGTTGATGATCAAAAAGCTATTGAGATGATTTATGATTTCTATGACTTTGATAATAGGAATAGTGATAGTTTTGATCATTTAATTAATGCGGTTGATTATGCTTATAAAAGGCTTGTTTTTCCTTCTCTGGAAAGGGAAGTTCGTAATCATTTAACTGAAAAAGCAGAAGTGAAGGCTATTAATAATTTTTCCACTAATTTAAGATCTTTATTAATGCAGCCTCCGCTGGAAGGAAAAAAAGTGCTTGCTATTGATCCGGCATTTAGAACTGGCTGTAAACTTGCAGCTTTAGCTGAAGATGGAAAGCTGCTGGAAACAGGAGCTATTTATCCTCATCCACCTGTTAATAAAGCTGGAGAAGCTGCTGCTGTGGTGGCAAATTTAGTAAAAAAATATTATATTGACTTAATTGTAATTGGTAATGGTACTGCCAGTCGAGAAACGGAAAGTTTTGTAGCAGAACTAATAAAAGGAGGCATGGATGTAGAATATACTATTGTCAGTGAGGCTGGAGCTTCAGTTTATTCTGCTTCTAAACTGGCAAGAAAGGAATTTCCAGATTTAGATGTTTCGATTAGGGGGGCTATTTCAATTGGACGTAGAATTCAGGATCCACTGGCTGAACTGGTTAAAATTGATCCCAAATCTCTGGGAGTAGGTATGTATCAACATGATATTTCTCAAAAGAATCTGGAAAAAGCTCTCAATGAGGTTGTTGTTGATGCAGTTAATCATGTTGGAGTTGAAATAAATACAGCTTCAGCAGCTCTTTTAACCTATGTTGCTGGAATCAGCTCCAATAATGCGGATAAAATTATTGAACATCGCAGTCAGGAAGGAAAATTTAAAAAGCGGAAGGAATTGCTTGATGTTTATGGTTTTGGCCCAAAAACATATGAGCAGGCAGCAGGATTTATACGTCTTGATTCAATAGAAGACCCATTTGCTTTAACTCCTATTCATCCAGAATCCTATCAGGCAGCAGAGAAGATATTAGCTAATATTAATTATAATGTAGGAGATATTAGAGACAGAGAAAAATTAAGTAAGATTAGAGAAAAATTGGTCGAAATCGATTTGGCTAAAACAGCTTCAGAGCTGGAAATTGGTCTGCCAACAGCTAAAGATATTGTAGCAGCTTTAAAACAGCCAGGGCGTGATCCTAGGGACTCAATGCCAGCTCCTATCTTCCGTAAAGATATCTTAAAAATAGAAGATATTGAACCGGGAATGATTTTTAAAGGTAAGGTGCGAAATATAGTCGATTTTGGTGCATTTGTCGATATTGGTTTAAAACAGGATGGTTTGCTTCATATTTCTGAGATGAGTCAGATGTATGTTAGTGATCCTTTTGAAATTGTTGAAATCGGACAGAATATAGAGGTTAAAGTACTTGATGTTGATCAAAAACGTGGTAGAATTTCTTTAACTTTAAAATTCTAGAAAATTTTAGCCTATATATTTGACAGTTCTAATGTAATTAAGTTATAATGGGTACAATATTAATATCTAGGGAGGAATTTTTTAAGCATGTCCATTGAAGTTGGAAGTATAGTTGTAGGAGAAGTTACTGGGATAACAAATTTTGGTGCTTTTGTTGAATTGGAAAGTGGAGAGACTGGTCTGGTTCATATTTCTGAGGTTGCCAATACTTATGTCAAAGATATTAGTAATTTCCTTAAAGAAGGGGATGAAGTTAAGGTTAAAGTTATTAATGTCGATGATGACGGGAAAATTGGCCTTTCCATTAAACAATTAGAGGATCCAGATGACCGCATTGATCATGCTCCAGAAATGTCATTTGAAGAAAAAATGGATCGTTTCTTAAAGCAGAGCAGTGAGCGTCAGCAAGATCTAAAAAGCAGAGAGGCAAAAAACGGCGGAAGCTCTAAATAAATATTTGCCAATTTTTATTAACTTTTTAAACATCCTTTAATTCGTTTAAGGGGTGTTTTCTCTTTTTTAATGCATAAATTTTGAACAATTTAAGGGGAGCAGTAATTATGGATGATCATAAAATAGTAGAAATTCAGTTAGATCGAGAAATTAATAATTTTATAAAAACTGCTCATTATTGTCCTTTTGGGTATCCGGCAGTGATTACTGTTGCACCATTTATTAATGAGATTGTGGCTCCAACTATTTACTGGCTTAGCTGTCCATATTTAAATTATGAGGTTGATAGACTGGAGGCAGAAACTGATTTGATTTCTGAACTGGGAAATAAATTAAAGTCTAATTCAGAATTTAAAATGTCAATGGAGGCAGCACACCGTAGATATGCTGAGAAAAGATTGCATTTATTATCTAAGGAAGAACTGGAAAAAGCCAGGATAGTTTCTGAGGATTTATATAAAATGCTAATTGAATCAGGAGTTGGTGGAATTAGAGAAAAAGAAGGAATTAAATGTTTACATACTCATCTTGCTGATTTTCTGGTAGCAAATTCTAATCCGGTCGGAAAAATTGTTTTTAGTAGGGTTGATTGGCCTAAAAACTGTAAGATTTGCACGGAAAGGATTGATGAATTTGAGAGCAGCAGCAATTGATATTGGTACAAATTCATGTCGGTTACTGATTGGGGAAAACAATGAAAAAAACTCTTTTAAAATTCTGATCAGGGAATTAGAAATAACTAGATTGGGTGAGGGAGTAGATCAAAATAGAAAATTAAAAACAAGTGCTGTTCAACGGGTGGTTAAGGCTCTAAAAAAGTTTAGACTTATTATAGATCAATTTCAGGTCGAAAAGGTTAGAGTTATTGGCACCAGCGCACTTAGAGATGTTGATAATGCTGACTTACTTAGTTCCAAACTACAGGAAATAAATTTTAAACTTGAGATAATAAGTGGTAAAAAGGAAGCTGAGCTGAATTATGTAGGTGCAGCAGCCAGTTTAGACACTGATTTTTTATTAATTGATATTGGTGGAGGAAGTACGGAATTTATCTGGCCTGAAGAATCAGATATAAATTTTAGGAGCCTTGATATTGGTTGTGTAAGAATGACTGAAAAATTTGTTTCTGATCCAGAAGCTGAGTTTGAAGAAGCTTCTTTCAATAAAATTTATAATTATGTGGATGAATTTTTAAGTTCTCATTTACAATTTGATAAAAATTTGAAGATTAGAGGAGTTGGCGGGACAATTACTACCATGGCAGCAGTTAAACTGGGTCTTAAAGAATATAACAGTAGTAAAATTGAAGATTTAAAGATAAATATCAGTGAATTGGAAAAAATAATTAAAAAATTAAGTAGCCTGAAATTAAAAAAGCGGCAGAAAGTCAGGGGGTTACAACCTCAGAGAGCAGATATTATAATAGCTGGTCTTATTATTTTAAAAACTATTTTAGACTATGTTGATAGTAAAGAATTATCCGTTAGTGATCATGATTTGCTCTATGGTTTAGTAAAAGAAGAATTAACTACTTAAAATGCAGGTTTAGTTTTATCTATCTGGAAATATAAAACATAGCTATTTTTTGGAGGCTTGTTAATGGAGGCTAAATTTAGAAATTATATTATTAAAAACAATTTGCTTGATAATTGCAAAAAGCTACTGCTTGCAGTTTCTGGTGGACCCGATTCGTTAGTAATGCTGGAGCTTTTTTCTAAATTGAAAGAGGACTTTGATTTAGAAATAGCTGTAGCTCACCTTGATCATATGCTGAGAAAAGAGTCAGCAGCCGAGGCTAAGTTTGTTAAAAATTATACTGAAAAAAAGGGTTTTGATTTTTTTGCTAAGCAGGTCAACTTACCTGCTTTAATAAAGAAAAATAATTCTTCGATAGAGGCGATGGCCAGAGAAATAAGACTTAATTTTTTTAAAAAGATTATCAAAAACTATAATTATGATTTACTTGCTCTTGCTCATCATAGAGACGATCAGGCGGAGACAGTTCTTTTAAATTTATTTAGAGGAAGTGGTCTGCAGGGATTAAGTGGGATTAAAGCTAAAACAGAGGTAAAAGGAATAAAGATTATTCATCCTCTGCTTGAATTTAGTAAAGCTGAAATACTTAGCTACTGTCGTAAAAATAATTTAAAGCCACGCTTTGATAGTAGTAATAATGAAGATGTTTACAGCAGAAATATTATTAGAAATAAAATTTTTCCTCTGGTAGAGAAAAAAATTAATAAAAATGCAAGAGAAGTCATTGCGCGTAATAGTAATTTAATTGCAGCTGAAAATAAATTCTTGCAAAAAATTGCTTTAAAAGAGTATAATAATATATTAAATAAGGAAGAAAAAAATACGATAAGTGTTGATTTCAATAAATTTATTAAGCTTGATCAGGTTTTACAGCGGAGAATTTATAGACATATTTATAAAAAATTAAATAATAATCTGGATGATTTCTATCTTGAACATATTCGTGAAATTGAAAAATTAATTCAGGATAAAAAAACTGGAAGAGGAATTGATATTGCTGCTGATATTAGAGTTGAGATAAGCTATTCCAATCTTATTTTTTTAAAAAAAGAAAATATGGAAAAAGAAAATATGGATAAAATAAAGTATGAACCAGAAAAGAAACTGAAAATAGATCAAGAACGGATTTTAGAAAGTAAAATTTTAGATATCAATGATTTTTCTTTTACTAATGATTCTCTGGTTGCGGCATTTGATTATGAAAAATTAAATTTACCTTTATTTTTAAGGAATAGAAAGCCAGGCGATAGTTTTAAACCACTTGGAATGTCAGGACATAAAAAAGTTAAAGATATTCTAATTGATCAGAAAGTTCCCAAACCGAAAAGAGATGATCTACTGCTGGTTGTGGATTCAAACGATAATATCCTCTGGCTGGTTCCCTATAAAATTTCTGATACATATAAAATTACTAAAGAAACAGATAAGGTTTTAATTTTGAAATTAAAATATAATTAGGAGGATAACAATGGGACAAAATACTGTTTTTGCTGACGACATTAAAGAGGTAATTATTGATGAGGAAGAATTAAAGCAGAGGATTTCAGAATTGGGAGAGGAAATCACAGCTGGTTATGAAGAAGATGATGATATTGTAATGCTCTGTATTTTGCGAGGTGCAGTTCTTTTTATGGCTGATCTAGCAAGAGAAATAGATTTGCCGGTGGTTTTTGATTTTATGGATGTTTCAAGTTATGGAGCATCTACAGAGTCATCAGGTGTTGTAAGAATAATTAAAGATATGGAAGAAAATATTGAAGGTAGACATCTTTTAATTGTAGAAGATATCATTGATACTGGTCGTACCCTTAAACATGTTGTTGATATGTTAGAAACTCGTGATCCAAAAAGTATTAAAGTAGTGACTCTTTTAGATAAACCAGATAGAAGGGTTCAAAAAGAAATTGATGCTGATTTTAATGGTTTTGAGATTCCGGATAAGTTTGTTGTTGGTTATGGTCTTGATTTTGCAGAAAAATATCGAAATTTATCATTTATAGGTGTTTTAAAGGAAAAATTATATATATAATACTCAGCGGCTTAAAGAATAGTATTTATATTCTAATGGAAATTTAATATTAATGGTTTATAATATAGTTTAGCTGAGGTAATAATTTAAGTATATATAATAAAAAAATTAGCTCAGATTGAAGGCCATTTCGTTTACAAAATATAAATATTATGTTATAATATTTTACTGTATATGATTTAAGTCGTAGGGGAGGTAAATAAATTTGAATAAGTTTGTTAAAAATATAGGATTTTATTTAATTCTGATTGCTATATCAATTTTAGTTGCTCAATTTTTTATGCAGCAGGGACCGTCTACCATGGAAGATTTTACTTACACAAATCTTTTGCAGGAGGTAGAGGCCGATAATATTAATCAGGTAACAATTATTGGTAATCAGGAAGTGACAGGTACAATTAATAATAAGAATTTTAGAGTTCCCGTTCCACCCGAGGCAATTCCATCTTTAATGCAGGAATTGCGAGCTGGTGATGTTAATATAAAAACTGAACCCCAGCCAACAACACCCTGGTGGATCAATATTTTAAGTTATATTTTACCTGTTGTAATTTTAATTGTCGCCTGGGTTTTTATTATGCAGAAAATGCAGGGTGGCGGCAGCAAGATGATGTCATTTGGTAAAAGTAAGGCTAAATTGAATGAAAGTGATGTTAAGGTAACCTTTGATGATGTTGCTAATTATGATGAGGTTAAAGAGGAATTACAGGAAGTAATTCAATTTTTAAAGAAGCCTGATAAGTTTACAGAACTGGGTGCCGAGGTTCCAAAAGGAGTTTTAATGGTTGGTCCTCCAGGAACCGGTAAGACATTAATGGCAAAGGCAGTAGCTGGAGAAGCAGGTGTACCATTCTTCTTTATCAGTGGTTCTGATTTTGTTGAAATGTTTGTTGGTGTAGGTGCATCCAGAGTCAGAGATTTATTTGAAAAAGGTAAAAAGAATTCCCCCTGTATTATCTTTATAGATGAACTTGATGCAGTGGGACGTCAACGTGGAGCCGGTCTTGGTGGTGGGCATGATGAACGTGAACAAACATTGAACCAGCTTCTGGTTGAAATGGATGGATTTGAGCCAAATGAAGGAATTATTTTAATGGCTGCAACTAACCGACCTGATGTTCTGGACCCCGCTTTATTAAGACCTGGTCGTTTTGATCGTCAGGTAATGGTAGATAAACCTGATAGACTGGGAAGACAAAAAATACTGGAGATTCACGTAAAGGATAAACCTTTGGGTGATGATATTGATTTAGAGGTTCTTGCTAAAAGAACACCTGGTTTTACGGGAGCAGATATGGAAAATCTGGCCAATGAGGCTGCTATTTTAGCTGCCCGTAGATCAAAACAGATTATCGCAATGAAAGAATTTGATGATGCTATTGATAGAGTAATTGCTGGACCTGCAAGAACCAGTAAGGTAGTTTCTGAAGAAGAGAAAAATCTTGTTTCCTATCATGAAACGGGACATGCTCTTCTGGGTGAACTTCTGGAGCACGCTGATCGTACCCATAAGGTTACAATTATTCCGCGAGGTAGAGCAGGTGGATTTACTGTACCCTTACCATCGGATGATCAGAACTTTATGACCAAAGGGCAGCTTTTAGATAAAGTAACCAGCCTAATGGGAGGACGAGCTGCAGAGGCTATTTTCCTGGATGATATTAGTACAGGAGCTCAAAATGATATTGAGCGAGCAACCCAGATTATTAGAGCCATGGTAACCGAATATGGAATGAGTGAAAACTTAGGCCCATTAACTCTTGGTCAGAAGCATGATCAGCAGGTATTTCTGGGTAGAGATATTTCACGACAGAGAAATTACAGTGAAGAAGTTGCTGCTCGCATTGATAAAGAGATTAGTAAAATGGTTGAGGAGTGCTACAGTAAAGCAGAAAGACTGCTTAGAGAAAATTCTGATACAGTAGAAAAAATTGTTTCTGCCCTAAAGGAATATGAAACCTTACATGCAGATCAGATTAAACGTCTGATGAGAGGTGAAGAAATTACTGGAGATCCAGACAAAGATAGAATTGAAGAAGATGATTCTGATGGAGATCAAGAAAAACAAGAGAGTATAATCACTACTTTTGAACCTGAACCTCAGAATGGGTAAAGACAATCTAGAAATATATTATTTTAGACGACCAGCTGTTTACAGCTGGTCGTTTTTTGCATTGTTATTCTTTTACTTTTAATTTTATTATCGAACTGCTATAATAAAATTCAATAACGAAATTCGATAATGAGGTGTTATTATGGAAAATAAAATTCTAAGAAAACTTTTTCTGGCTTTTATGAGAATCCATATTCTTTATCATGCCAAAAAAGAGCCATTTTTTGGTCTCTGGATGATTAAAGAGTTAAAAAGTCATGGTTATAATATAAGTTCTGGTACTCTTTATCCCATCCTACACTCCATGGAAGCTGATGGAATCTTGAGCAGTGAAGAAAAAACTATTGAGGGAAAGGTCAGAAAATATTACAGCCTTACAGAAAAAGGAGAAGAAGTTTTAATAGAAGTTAAGGCAAAAACAATTGAATTATCAAATGAAATTGTGGATTAGGGGGGCTATATATGTTTGAGTTAAAAAATGTTAAATATAAAAATATTTTAGATATCGAAAAAGTTAAGCTTAATAAAAATTTTGTTACAGCAATTTTGGGCAGCAGTGGTGGTGGAAAAACTACTTTTTTAAAACTACTGAATAATATGATATCAGCTGACCAAGGAGAGATATTTTTTAAAAATAAAAATATCGAGAATTATGAGCCTGTTGCTTTAAGAAGAGAGGTTGTAATGCTGCCCCAGGATCCGGCGATATTTAGAGGGAGTATCAGAGATAATTTTCAAATAACTGAAAAAATTGCTGAGAATGGGAGTTCTAAAAATATAAATTATAAGGATCTTTTAAAAAAGGTTTCTTTAAACAAAAACTTAAGTGATAATGCCGATAATTTATCCGGTGGAGAAAAACAGCGTCTTGCTCTGGCTAGAGTCATGCTTCTGGAACCAGAGGTGCTGCTTTTAGATGAGCCTTCGTCTTCTCTTGACAAAAAAACAGAAGAAAAAATTATTCAAATGGTAGTTGATTATGTTCGAGAAAATGATAGGACATTAATTATGGTTACTCACAGTCCGGAGATAGCTGAAAAATATGCTGACAGAATAATTAATATAGAAAAGGGTAGAATTGTAAGCTGGAAAAATTGATTTACTATTGAATTTTTTTGAGGAGGGAAGTTTATGGAGAATGATATTATAAATATTCAATTACTACAGCTGGTATTTGCTTATATTTTTGTTTTAGTTTTGCTTTTTATTGTCAAAGAAAAAAAGATTGGGCATAAAGCAGAAATTTTACTGGCTTCTGTTAGAATGACCATTCAGTTAGTTGCGGTAGGATTTATTTTGGAATATGTTTTTGCAAATCAAAATCCATATTATAGTTTATTAATTCTGCTGATTATGGAAATCTTCGCAATATATAATATCTATGGTAGGGTTAATTCTGAAATCTCTAAAAAGTTGAAGGGCATAATAGCAGGCTCAATGTTTCTAGGTACCTCAATAAGTATTTTTTTCTTTGTTCTGGTAGTAGTTAGACTGGATCCCTGGTTCAGAGCTGATTATTTTATTCCTTTATCTGGAATGTTGATTGGAAATTCAATGACTGGTATTTCTCTGGGGGTTAACCATTTAATAAATGGATTTAAAGATAACAAATCATTGATAGAAAATTATTTAATGCTGGGTGCTGAACCGGAAACAGCTGTTAAAGAGATAAGTAATCGAGCTTTTTATAATGCAGTGCTGCCAACAATTAATTCGATGATGGGAATGGGAATTGTATTTTTACCCGGAATGATGACCGGGCAGATACTTGCTGGTGCCTCTCCGATAATTGCCATTAAATATCAAATTGCAATTATGATGGGTATTCTAGGAAGTGTAACATTAACTGTGTTTTTTATGGTAAACCGAGGAGCGAAAACATTTTTTAATTCAAGAAAGCAGCTGAGATTATAATTTCAAAGAAAATTTAAGTGAAATAAATATCAAAGCAGGAATTAATTAAATTACATTGAAATATTATAATAAGAATTAAGTATAATTTAAATTTTCAAACAAATTATCCGAGGGGGAAATATAGTGAAAAGTGATATTCAAATTGCTCAGGAAGCTAAAATGAAAGAAATTACCGAAATTGCTACCCAGATTGGTTTAGAGGAAGATGATCTGGAATTATACGGCAAGTATAAGGCAAAAGTGAAACTGGATGTACTCAAAAGACTTTCTGATAACTCTGATAGTAAACTGGTTCTTGTGACTGCGATTACACCGACACCGGCTGGAGAAGGAAAAACAACAACTACAGTGGGGTTGGGGCAGGCCCTGAATCGAATTGGTAAAAATGCTGTGATTGCAATCAGAGAACCTTCCTTAGGCCCGACAATGGGAATTAAAGGTGGTGCGGCAGGTGGGGGTTATGCCCAGGTTATACCCATGGAGGATATCAATCTTCATTTCACTGGAGATATCCATGCGATTGGAATAGCGCATAATTTATTGGCTGCAGCTATTGATAATCATATTAAACAGGGTAATGAATTAAATATTGATCCAACTCAAATCACTTTTAAACGTGCGGTGGATATGAACGATCGAGCGCTTAGAAACACAGTAGTCGGACTGGGTGGAACTAAAAATGGTCAGCCCCGTGAAGATGGATTTTTAATAACGGTTGCTTCGGAGATTATGGCAATTTTATGTCTGGCCAATGATTTAATGGAATTAAAAGATAAACTCGGTAAGATTGTAATTGGTTATACTTATGATGGGGAAAGTGTAACGGCTCATGATTTAAAAGTAGAGGGAGCAATGACTGCTTTATTAAAAGATGCTATTAAACCTAATTTAGTTCAGACTTTAGAAAACACACCTGCTTTTATTCATGGAGGACCATTTGCAAATATTGCTCATGGATGTAATAGTGTTATGGCCACTAAATTTTCAATGAAACTTGGTGATATAACAGTTACTGAGGCTGGTTTTGGTGCTGATCTAGGTGCCGAGAAATTTTATAATATTAAATCCAGATTTGCTGATTTGAAACCTGATGCTACAGTGTTAGTTGCGACTATCAGAGCTTTAAAAATGCATGGTGGGGTAGAAAAAGATAATCTGAAAGAAGAGAATTTAGATGCTCTGGATAAAGGAATAGAGAATTTGGAAAAACATATAGAAAATGTTAATAAGTTTGGTGTACCCACAGTTGTTGCAATTAACAGATTTCCAGATGATACTGAAGCTGAGTTAGAATTAGTTAGAAAGAAATGTGAAGAATTGGGAGTTAATGTCGCCTTATCTGAAGTTTGGGCTAAAGGTGGAAAAGGCGGTGAAGAACTAGCCAATGCTGTTGTAGATGTTCTTGAAAATGAAGAAAGTAAGTTTGAATTTCTTTATGATGAAAAGGCTCCAATTAAAGAAAAAATTGAGACCATTGCTACTGAAATTTATGGGGCAGATGGTGTTGATTATAGTGATACAGCACTGTCTCAAATAAAGAAATATGAAAAACAGGGTTATGCAGAAATACCAGTTTGTATGGCAAAAACGCAGAGCTCGATTTCTGATAATCCGAATTTAAAAGGACGTCCCAGTGGTTTTAGAATTAGTGTTAAGGAAATTAATCTTTCGGCTGGTGCAGGCTTTTTAGTTGTGATGACTGGTCCAGTATTAACAATGCCCGGTCTGCCAAAGAGACCTTCAGCTGAAGACATTGATATTGATGCTGACGGAAAAATTTCTGGATTGTTCTAAATAACTTTAAAAAATTATGTGAATGGGTTATAATATAAATAATGAAATATAGTGATAGAGTAGGCAGGAGGCGTAGAGTGTTCAGAGATGGGACGTTGCTCTGAAACGAAAGCTTTTAGCTGCGGTCTCCCTGTCGCGTCCGCTGTCACCAAAGTCTCCTCTTTCTTTGGTGCAGATTAGAAACTATCATCTAACCAGAGAGGGGGGAGGTGTAAAAAATGAAAATAAGCACAAAAAAGATTGCTTATCTATCTTTCTTAACGGCTTTGACAATTATTTTAACCCGAATATTAAGTATCAGGATTCCAATTGCAGGTGTTGAAGGTGTCCGAATTGGTTTTGGAGCTTTGCCTATAATTTTTGCAGGTGTAGCTTTTGGTCCTGTTGCTGGAGGTATTGTGGGTGCACTTGGAGACCTGCTTGGTTATTTTATTAACCCGATGGGAGCTTATATGCCGCACTTTACTTTTACTTCATTTTTAACAGGCTTTATCCCGGGATTTATGGTGTTTTATGTACTCAAGCGCTGTAGAACATTACCGGTTATATTTATTTCAGTAGCTGTTGGACAGTTAATTTCTTCTTTGATTTTGGTACCGTATTTTATTAACACTTTATTTGGAGTTCCCTTTACAGTATTAATGCCTCCAAGACTGATTAGTCAGTTGATTAATATACCTCTTTATGCATATTTTATCAAAGTTCTTTTAAATTATGATGCTGTTAAAGTTCGTGAAATCAAAGCAGGAACGAGCTGCTGACATAAAATTAAATAAGAATCTAAAGGGCCCTTTTTGGGTCCTTTTTCTAGGAGAATTAATAATGGAAAAATATAATAATTTTAATCAAAATAAAATACAGGACAATCTTAAAAATAATATAAGCAGAAAAACTATTCTAAAAATTTATGATAAAGTTGATTCGACTAATAATCAGGCAAAAGACTTAATTGAGAGCTCCATTGCTGAACTAAAATTGTTAAAAAATGATAAATTATTTGTATTTGCAGCGGACTCTCAACTTGCGGGTCGAGGGAGAAGAGGTCATAGCTGGCTTTCCTCGGATCCTGCCAGTATGGCAGTTTCTTTTCTCTTTAAACCGAATTCTAATACTGATAAAATCCCACAAATTACGGCAGCAGCAGCACTTGCCGTTCAGGATACTTTTAACTTTTTTGATTTAAAAACTGTTATAAAGTGGCCCAATGATATTTTGGTTGATCATAAAAAAATTTGCGGCATCTTATCAGAATTAGTATTAAATAGAAAAAACGAAGCTTTTGTAGTAGTTGGCTGTGGGATAAATTTAAATAATGAATTTTTTGCTTCTGAAATTCAAGCAATAGCAACTTCTTATTATTTGGAAAAAAACAAAAAAATAAATAAGAATATATTTCTAGCCAGATTAATAGAAAAAATAGAAACTCATATTACTAATTATTTCTCTGGTAGCAGAGAAAATATTATTAATAAATGGAAAAAAAGATTAAATCTAACTGGTAAAAAAATTGATTTTATTCATAATGGAGAAAAACAGACTGGGTTTATTAAAGAAGTACTTGATAGTGGTAATTTATTAGTTGTTTTAGCAGATGGTAGAGAGAAAGAATTACAATCTGCTACTACATCTTTAGATTATCAGAGTCTGAGTAAATATAATGATTGATTCTGGAAAGGAGAGAAAATGAACTTTAAATTATTAGTAGTTTTATTAGTTTTTTTCTTATTCATTTCTTTTTCTGTATCAGCTCAATATCTGGAAGTGGCTCTGGTTAGTGATGTTGGTGGTTTTGGTGATAAAAGTTATAATGATCAATTAAGAAAATCTTTGATTAAGGTTAGTGAAAATTCAAATTTAAAACTTGAATTTAGAGAATCAAATTTAATGACCGAGTATCAAAGTAATATTAATTATTTTGCAGAAAATGATTTTGATTTAATCTGGGGAGTTGGTTTTACAATGGAGCAGGCGATTAAGGAAGCCGCTCAGATGTATCCAGAGACTAATTTTGTATTATTTGATGGGGTAGTGGAAGAGAAAAATGTTATGTCGATGATTTTTAATAAAGAGGAAGAAGCTTTTCTGGCCGGGATTGTCGCTGCTCTGACAAGTAATAGTTCAAAGGTTGCATTTGTTGGAGGTCAGGATACCCGAACAATGAGACTCTATCAGTTGGGTTTTAAAGCTGGAGCTGATACTGTTAATTCCGGGGTGGAAGTAATTAGCCGTTATGTTGGGAGTTTTAATGATTTTTCTGCAGCCAAAGAGATAAGTTCTGAATTAATAAATGAGAATGTTGACCTGATTTTTTACGCCGCAGGTGCTGCTTCCCGCGGGATAATAGATACAGCTATCGAAGAAGATATTAAATTGATTACCCTAGATTCTGCTGATATAAGCCTTGCTCCAAATAATATAATAACTGCAGTTTTGAAAAATACTGATTATTTGGTTAAACAGCTTATAGAAAATTTTGGTAATGATAATTATAACAGTGAAATCAGAGAATATGGTCTGGATGATAATGCTTTTATTCTGGAACAGAATCAGCTATCTGATATGCTGGATGAAGAAAAAATCAAAAGAATAGAAGAATATAAACAGCAGTTTCTTGCTGGGGAAATTGAATTACCTTCAGTTCCTTAGTTTAAGAATCTAGACTAAGTTTTGACTAATAGTCAAAAAACCATTTAAATCCTATTGATTCTGTGATAAGATAAAATAGAATAAAGTTTAAAATATTTTTAGGAGTGATAAATTGAGATTACCTGAATTAAAGATTGCTGATTTAAGAGCTAAACTTCCTATTATTCAGGGAGGCATGGCAATTAGAGTTTCGATGGCGGAACTGGCTGCAGCTGTTGCCAATGAAGGTGGTATTGGAGTAATTGGTGCTTCAGTTATGACACCTCAAGAATTGAAATCGGAAATCAAAAAAGCGCGAAAATTAAGTGATGGTATAATCGGTGTAAATATAATGTTTGCTGCTAAGGGTTTTGGTGAACTATTAAAAGCCTCAGTTGAAGCAGGTATAGATTGTATTATTTCGGGAGCTGGTTTTTCTCGGGATATGTTTGGTGTTGGGAAAGAATATGATACTCCGGTGATTCCTATTGTTTCTTCTCTCAAGCTGGCAAGGATTTCTCAGAAACTTGGAGCATCTGCTGTAGTGGTTGAAGGAGGAAATGCTGGTGGTCATCTTGGAAGTGATGAGAATAGTTTCGATTTAGTTAAAAAAATTGCTGGTAAAGTTGATATACCTGTAATTGGAGCTGGAGAAGCAGTAACTCCTGCAGATATTGAAGCGATGTTTAAGCTTGGTGTTGATGGAGTTCAGATGGGAACAAGATTTTTGGCAAGTAAGGAGGCTTCGGTTTCGGAAAAATTTAAGAAATTATGTGTTAAAGCCTCTTCTGATGATGTTATGAAGATTATGAGTTCTGTTGGTTATAAGGCCAATGCGATCAAAACTAGATTTTCGGAACTTATTAAGGCTGGAGAAGCTCCTCCACCTGCTAATTGTACAGATTGTTTGAAAAGCTGCACCAAAAAATTCTGTATTAAAGATGCTTTAATTAATGCTAAAAATGGAGATATGGAAAACGGAGTATTTTTCACTGGAGCTGGTATCGGCAGAGTTAAAGAAATTTTGTCTACTAAAGAAATTTTCCAGGAAATAAAAGATTACTTTAATGCTTAGTAGAGATTTGACATCTGGCTGCAGTTTGGTTTAATATAAAGCTGCAGCTTTTAAATATTTAGCTGCTTTTTTAGATAAGCCTGTAAGTATTATGGGGTTGATCAAATACAAATCAATAAGGGGCAGAAAAAATGATTTTAACAATGGATATTGGTAATACTAATACAGTTTTGGGTTTATATCAGGATGAGGATTTAAAAACTCACTGGAGAATTTCTACAGATAGAAATAAAACGCCAGATGAATATGGAATGCTATTTAAAAATTTATTTGAATCAGCAGGTATTAATAATGATGCGGTAAATTCAATTATTATTTCAAGTGTTGTACCACCAATTTTAAGAATTTTAAAGAAAACAGCCTATCGTTATTTTGATGTAAATCCATTAGTCGTTGGGCCTGGGGTTAAAACCGGAATGAATATTAAAACAGATAACCCAAAAGAGGTTGGAGCTGATCGAATAGTTAATGCTGTTGCGGCAGGGCACCTATATGATGGTCCCCTGATAATTGTTGATTTTGGAACCGCTACAACTTTTTGTGCAGTTTCGGCCAGAGGGGAGTATCTTGGAGGATCTATTGCCCCGGGGATTGGAATTTCAGCAGAAGCACTATTTAGTCAATCTGCCAAGTTGCCCAGAATTGAGTTGATTGAGCCAGGGAAAGCCATAGGTAAAAATACAATTGATGGAATGAAATCTGGAATAGTCTATGGTTTTGTTGGCCAGGTTGAATATCTGGTTAAAAAATTCAAACAGGAGCTCTCTGAAGATGCTGTTGTTATAGCTACTGGTGGGCTTGTAAGTTTAATAGCTGCCGAGACTGATTCTATTGATTATGTAGAACCATTCTTGACTTTAAAAGGTTTAAAATATATTGCTGATATAAATGGAATGGGATCTTAAGATGAAGATAAATGATTTAAAAATTGAACCGGCTGTTTTTTTGGCTCCCATGGCTGGAGTAAGTGATTATCCTTATCGGAAATTGATCAGGGAAATGGGAGTTGAACTTCTTTATACAGAGATGGTTAGTGCTAAGGGTTATGAGTATGGAAATAAAAGAACTGCAGAATTAATAGAGTTTGATAAATCGGAAAACGGTAAAATAGCTGTCCAAATTTTTGGTGAAGAACCGGAATTTATGGCCCGGGCTGCTGCAGGCATTGCTGAAGAATATGATGTGGATATCATTGATATTAACATGGGATGTCCTGCCCGGAAAATTGTAAAAAATGGTGCGGGTTCAGCCCTAATGAAAGATTTGGGACTGGCTGCTAAAATTATAAAATCTACTGTTCAGGCCGTAGATATTCCGGTAACTGTTAAGATGCGAAGTGGTTGGGATGCTCATAATCTAAATGCAGTTGAACTGACAAAAATTGCAGAGAAGGCAGGAGCTGCTGCTGTAGCTATTCATGGTAGAACCAGGAATCAATTTTACAAAGGTGAGGCTGACTGGAGTATAATTAAAGATGCAGTTGAGATGGTAGAGATTCCAGTTATTGCTAATGGCGATATTTTTTCTGCCGAAGATGCTAAAATGGTTTTTGAACAGACCAATTGTGAGGGAATAATGATTGGCCGAGCAGCTCAGGGATATCCCTGGATTTTTAAAGAAGTAATTAAATATTTAAAAACTGGAGATTTAATTGAAGCACCTTCTTATTCAGAAAAGATTGAAATGGCTATTAGACATTTAAAACTTGCAGTTGATTATTATGGTGAAAGTCATGGAGTTCCAATTATGCGTAAACATATTTCCTGGTATTTAAAAGGACTGCCAAATGCCAGTGAAATGAAAAATAAAGTTAATCAGATTACTGATTTGAATAACTTAATTGAATTATTAAAAGCTTATCGGAAATCCTTTAGTATGTAGATTAATTGAAGTGATTAGATAATCCTGCTTGACAATAAAAGTAAAGTTATTTATAATAATTAATAATTGTAGACTTATAGTGGTGTCAGGTATAAATACCTGGCACACTTTCGTGTTGGGCTGTATTGCTGGCCCATTCGGCACTTTTATATATATTAGACAATTTCGACAATTCGAAAATTAAAATTCAACGAGAAAGTAGAGGGAGATATTTATGGCAGATCAGGTAATGTTGACTGAAGAAGGTTTTGAAAAATTAGAAAATGAATTAGAATATTTAGAAACAGAAAAGAGACGTGAGGTTGCAAAGCGGATTAAGGTTGCTCGTGAATTTGGAGATATCAGTGAGAATTCCGAATATGATGATGCAAAAAATGAGCAGGCCTTTGTAGAAGGTAGAATTCAGGAAATAAAAAATATGCTTAATAATGCTCATGTAGTTAAAGATGAAGAAGTAACTGATAAAAAAGTTAATCTTGGAACTACAGTTATGCTCCACGACCTTGATAGTGATGAAAAAATCAGCTATACTTTAGTTGGTTCAGCAGAAGCAGATCCTTTAAATTATAAAATTTCCAATGAATCACCTATTGGTAAAGCTATTTTAGGACATGCGATTGGAGATGAGGTAACTGTGGAAACTCCTGCTGGGAAAGTTGATTATGAGATTATTTCAATTAAGAAGGCTAAACATTAATAAAAGTTATTAGATTTATTTATAAAAATTATTAAATTTGCAAGAAATAGAGTTGGTACTCTATTATAATTAAATAAGGAGTTGGATATTTATAATGAGTGAAAATATGCTCGAAGATATGAATGAGTTAATGTTACAGAGGCGGGAAAAGTTATCTCAATTGAGAGAAGAACGCAAAAAGGCTTTTGCCGAAAAATATGAAGTTACTCATCATGCAGCTGAAGTAGAAAATAATTTTGAAGAATTAGAAGAAACAGAAGTTAAATTAGCCGGTCGTCTGATGGCAATTCGTACTCACGGTAAAGCAAGTTTTGCTGATGTAATGGATATGAGTGGGAAAGTTCAATTATATGTTAAACAAAATAATATTGGCGAAGACCGGTACGAGTTTTTTCAGGATTTAGATCTTGGAGACCTGGTTGGTATTACCGGAACTGTTTTCAAAACTAATAGAGGTCAAATTTCAATTAGAGTTTCTTCTTTTAAACTTTTAACCAAATCTTTAAGGCCTTTACCCGAAAAGTTTCACGGTCTAAAGGATAAAGATATACGTTATCGTCAGCGTTATCTTGATTTAATTGTTAATCCTGATGTTAAAGAAACTTTTGTTATTAGAAGTAAAATAATTAAAGAAATGAGAAGATATCTGGAAGAAAAAGGATTTTTAGAAGTTGAAACTCCGATGATGCATCCCATTGCTGGGGGAGCAACTGCTCGACCTTTTGTAACCCATCATAATACTTTAGATATGGATTTATTTTTAAGAATTGCACCAGAACTCTATCTTAAAAAGTTAATTGTTGGTGGCTTTGAGAAGGTATTTGAAATAAATAGAAACTTTCGTAATGAAGGTATGTCCTATAAACATAATCCTGAATTCACTACTATGGAACTTTATCAGGCCCAGGCAGATTATTATGATATGATGGAACTTACTGAAAATCTGATTAACCATTTAGCAGAAGAAGTTCTTGGGGCAGAAAAAGTTGAATACGAAGGAACTGAGCTTGATTTTACTACTCCCTGGACTAGAATTACTATGGTTGAGGCCGTCAAAAAGTATGCAGACGTTGATTTTACTGAATTTGACACAGCAGAAGAAGCCTATAAGGCTGCAGCATCAGTAGGAGTTAAACCTGAGGAAGGACTATCCTACGGTGAAGTTCTTAATGAAGTTTTTGAAGAAAGAGTTGAAGATAAATTAATTCAACCAACTTTTATAATGGATTATCCAATTGAGGTATCACCACTGGCTCAAAAAATAGAGGACGATCCTCGTTTTACCTATCGTTTTGAAGCCTTTGTTTATGGACGGGAAATTGCCAATGCTTTTAGTGAGTTAAATGATCCTGAAGAACAGAAGCGCAGATTTGAAAAACAGGTAGAAATGCGTGAAGCTGGTGATGAAGAAGCTCAGATGATGGATTATGATTTCATAAGAGCACTGGAATATGGTATGCCGCCTACAGGTGGATTGGGGATTGGGATTGACCGCTTGATTATGTTGTTAACAGATTCCAGTTCTATTAGAGATGTTATTTTATTCCCTACTATGAGACCGGAGAGTAATGAGTAATTAAAATTATAAAATAAAACCGGGAATCAGACCCGGTTTTATTTTTCTTACTTATTTAACTAAATATTCAGTTAAATAAGTATTCAATAAATAAGTATTCAATCAAAATATAAGGGGTGTTGCTAATGTTTAAAAAGATTTCAATTAAAACTAATAGCAAAGTAGAATTTATTGATATTACAAAGGATATACAAAAGGCAGTTAAGGAAACTGAGTTTGAGTCTGGTTTGCTTCAAATTCATATACCACACACAACTGCAGCAGTGACTATCAATGAAAATGCTGACCCTGATGTTACAGAAGATATCAAAAAAGAGATAAATAAAATAGTACCCTTTAATGATAATTATGCACATTTAGAAGGTAATTCAGCTGCTCATATTAAGTCAAGCTTATTTGGTGTTGACCAGAGTATTATAGTGAAAAATAAAAAATTATTGCTTGGAACCTGGCAGGGAATTTACTTCTGTGAATTTGATGGTCCTAGAAGCAGAAATATTTACTTAAAAATAATAAAAGATTAATCGTGTTTTTTTTGCTTTAAACTCTTGACAAAAAAGAGGATTGATGTTAAGATAATGTATGTCGCTGAAAAGTTGAAACATTAACTTTTCCGGCCGACAAAATTATTTTAAAAAGTTCTTGACAAAGCAAAAAGAGCTTGATAAGATAATAAGCGTCGCACAAATAATCTCAACACTTTTTAAGCTTTTAGATAAGCTTAAAATAAGAGATTAAAAGAACTTAAATTTAAGGCTTAAATAATTTTTTCTTCTTTAATATATAAGAGAAAAAATAAAGCTTTAAAGCAGAGGAAAATCTTTTTAAAAGTTTTTCTAAAAAGTTCTTGACAAAGTGAGGCGGAGTTGATAAGATATTAAATGTCGCTGAGAAAAAAGGCGGCAGGAAATATAGAAACATTATCTCGAAATGAGAACAAATTAAATAAGGCGCCGCCCTCAATGGGCAAGTGCCAAAATATCAATTTGTTCTATAAAAGAGATTGTGTGCGAAGGGGTCAATCCCCGAGCAAGGCGCTAACCTTTTTGTTTAAAAAAGAAAGCGCGTTGAACCTTGAAAATTAAACAGCAAGCCAACGTTAATATACTTTGAGTATTAACTTAAAGTAATTATTAGTTTAATGCTTATATTAAATAATATGAGCCAAATTCAAATTCTTTATACGGAGAGTTTGATCCTGGCTCAGGACGAACGCTGGCGGCGTGCTTAACACATGCAAGTCGAACGGTCTACCTCGACAGAAACCTTC
>Ga0182234_10116_pt1 | contig 33858 bp, 33 predicted proteins | sample hydfratesGB_TM_A_FD_145595 | JGI IMG/M metagenome (GOLD analysis project Ga0182234, IMG submission 145595) | Subsurface microbial communities from deep shales in Ohio, USA - hydraulic fracturing test GB_TM_A | ecosystem: Environmental > Aquatic > Deep subsurface > Shale gas/oil reservoir >...
GTTAATAAAGTAAAAATTATCAAAGATGATTATTTAATTTTTATTGAAATAGTTTTATTTGATATACGAATAAAAGTATAAAAAAGAGGAGCTTAATTATTTCAAGCCCCTCTTACTTTTTATATAATTATTATTTTATAACTTTTTTTCTTATCATATCTTTTTCGGAAAGATCTAACTCTGTTTTTATTTTTATTATTGTATTTGGATTTGCTGAAACAATATTTTCTCCGTTTTTATTATTCTGCATTTCGGGGAAATTGATTTTAATTGGGTCTCCTTTTGGTTGGATAATTTCAACTTCATCTCCAACATTGAGTTTATTTCTCACTTCAAGGAGGTAATGATCATCTCCCAAATCTTTCAAGACTTTAGCCACCAATTTATGTGTATGCTTATAAGCAGAAGAATCATAATTATGATCCTCTGTTCCTGGTTTTTTGAAATAAAATCCAGAAGTATAATTTCTGAGGCTTATTGTCATTAGTTCGTCGAGCCATTTCTGCTTGAACTCCCATTTTTTTTCATAATATTCATCAATTGCCTGTCTGTATATTTTTGTGGTTGTTGCTGCGTAATAAATTCCCTTCATTCTTCCTTCTATTTTCAGACTATCCAAACCAGCATCTATCATTTGGTCTAAAAATTCTATAGTACAAAGGTCTTTAGAATTCATTATATATGTTCCTCTTTCATCTTCACCTATTGGGAAGTACTGTCCAGGTCTTTTTTCTTCAACCAGATTGTATTTCCATCTACAAGGTTGGGCACAAGCTCCTCTGTTAGCGTCTCTTCCTGTCATGTAATTGCTCAAAAGACATCTTCCAGAAATAGACATACACATTGCTCCGTGGACAAAAGCTTCTAACTCTATATCCGGCACTTTGTCTCTTATCTCTCTTATTTCTTTAATTGAAACTTCTCTTGCAAGAATAACTCTTTTTGCGCCAAGATCTTTCCACATTTTAACACTTGCCCAGTTTGTGTTGCTTGCCTGAGTGCTTATGTTTATAGGAATATTGCTGTTTTCTTTTACTATTTGAAAAACTCCCATGTCAGCAACTATGATTCCGTCTAACCCAAGAGTGTCTAAATATTTTACATATTCAGGCATTCTTTCCAAATCGTTGTTGTGAGGGATAATGTTTAAAGTGACATAAAGCTTTTTGTTCAAAGAATGAGCCAGTTTTACAGCATTTTCAAGTTCATCATCGTTGAAGTTATCTGCAAAAGCTCTGAGGTTGAACATTTTTCCTCCAATATAAGCAGCATCAGCACCATATCTATACACCATATCCAATTTTTCGTAATTACCAGCAGGTGACAACAGTTCTATTTTTTTCAATTTTATATCATCCTTTCAATATTATTTCTCCAATTTAGATTTCAAATAATCAATTGCTATAAAATATCCTTTTGTTCCAAATCCAGAAATTACAGAATTACAAACTTCTGATATAACAGACTTTTTTCTAAAATCTTCTCTGCTATAAATATTTGAAATGTGTAATTCTATTTTTGGTGCCTCAACCAATTCGAGAGCATCTCTAATAGCGTAAGAATAATGAGAATATGCTCCAGCATTTATTATGAGAGCATCATAGTCTAATTTTTGTATAGAGTCTATTATATCGCCTTCATGATTTGATTGGAATATTTCCAGTTCAAAATTTCTATCTTTTGAATATTTCATCAGATCATCGCACAAATCTTTATATGTCTTTTCTCCATAAATTTTTTTATCTCTTTTCCAAAGCATATTGAGATTGGGCCCGTTTATAATTTTTATTTTCATAATAAATCCACCACTTCTTCTGGAGAGATTTCAACAAAATAGAACTCTCCAATCTTTTTTAATAAAGGTATCTTTATCTTACCTGAATCAGTTTTTTTGTCTTTTCTTAGATATTTCAACAGATCATCTTTTTCTAATTCCATATTTAAAATTTCATTATCTATATATAAATTCAATAACTCATTTATTGTGTTGAAATCATGTGCACATAAAAAACCCATTTTTTTAGAAATTAAATTTTCTTTTTTAATACCCCATGCTACAGAAACACCGTGTTTGTTATCAGTGATACTTTCAAATGCATGCCCAAGTGTGTGCCCATAATTCAAAGCCATTCTTATATTTTTATCTGTTTTATCCTTTGATACGAAGTTGATTTTTTTCTTAACGCTTTTAACTATTAAATCAGTCATGAAATCGAGATTTCTTTTTTCAATTTTTTCTTTTTTATCTAAAAAAATGTCAATGTTTTGTTCTGTTAAGATGAATATTTTTATTATCTCTATCAATCCGTTTATGTATTCAGTATCGTCCAGTGACATTATATAGTTTGTATTTATATATGTCTTTTCGGGGATGTTTATATTTCCTATAATGTTCTTGTATTTTCTGTAATTAACCCCATTTTTCCCACCTATTGAAGCATCCACTTGAGACAATAATGTCGTTGGATTCAGGGAATATTTAATTCCTCTTTTATAAATAGAACAGGCAAAAGCAGCAATGTCTGTTACCGCACCACCACCGTAAATCTCAATCAGATTTGATCTATCTACGTCATTTTCTATAAAAAAGTCTATTATATCCATAATTGTTTCCATTTTTTTGTTTTTTTCTGGCTCTTTTATTTTGAAAATGTTCTTCCCCTTGTATTTTGAAAAGAAAATGCTGTGAAACTTGTCATCAGAAATGATGATTTTTTTATTCAAAAAATCTTCGTCTAATTTATTTTTTAAAAATGTATTCTGTATCTCTTTATCTACAATTTTGTATTCTTTTACAAAAAATGTGTTCAAAATTTTAGCAGTTGATTCTTGAATATTCAAGCCAGAAATATCTATTTTATAAAACTCATTGTATATATTTTTTCTTTTCTCCCACAAATCTAAAAGACTGTTTCTATCTTTTAAAAGTGGTCTGTGTGATATTTCAAGATTGTTTATTATTTCATCTATATCCTTATAAATGAAAAAAGACTTTTTTTCTTTCAAGAATTTTCTGTTTTTCTTGTTTAAAATTACTCCCCCACCAGTTGCAATAATGCCCTCTTTATTGTTTAAAGAAAACAAAAGTTCAGATTCCAAATCTCTAAAACGAGATTCACCATATTTATTAAAAATATCTTTTATCTTCATATTATTCTGTTTTTCAATTATTTCGTCCATGTCTAAAAAATCTATATCTAATATTTTTGATAGCTTTTTACCAAGTGTTGTTTTTCCAACTCCACTTAAACCGATTAAAAATATTTGCATAATCAAAACTCCTGGTATCTTTTTACTATGTCTTTGTAATTTCCTGTACCAAAATTTTCTATAATAGCCTCAAAAAGCATTAGGTTCATAACATTTTTTAGTATTACACTTAGGGCTGGAACGGCTGTTGTGTCTGATCTTATATATTTTGTTTTGGCGTTATTATTATTTTTTAAATCAACAGAATCCATTGGTTCTAAAACAGTTGGTATTGGTTTGGCATAAACATTCACAACTATGTTTTCTCCATTTGTAAAGCCTGCTTCAATGCCACCAGCTGAATTTGATTTTCTGGATATTTCATTGTTTTCAAAGTAAAATTCATCGTTATAATGTGTTCCAGGTAAATGGAAATTTTCTGCCCCTATGACTACACCTTTTACAGACGGAATCGCAAAAAAGTACTTCCCTATTTTTGAATCTATTCTATCAAAAAGGTTTGAATAATCTCCTATTCCTGGTTTTATATTTTTTGCTATTACCCTTATTTTCCCTCCTAAAGAATTTTTTAAAAAATTATCTATTTCTTTTTTAAACAGTTTAGAATATTCTTCGTTTGGTGATCCAGTATGTATGTTTTTGTTTTCTTTAACAAAATCAAAATCATAATTATTTTCATCTAAGATTCTCCCAAGAGAGTAGACGTAGCTTACAGTATCTATATTCAAGTGATTGAGAAACTGTTTGGATATACTACCCAATGCAGTTATTACAGAAGTCCATCTTGCAGAGTTTCTCTCAGCATAAATGTTCAAATTATCCAGTTTATATTTTTTAAATGCAGAATAATCACCATGTCCAGGCCTTGGTATACTTCTTTCTTCTTTCTCTGTGTTATCAGCAAGGTTTTTTATAACAAAAGATATAGGAGCACCAGTGGTAACTCCTTTCCACAGTCCAGAAATAATGTCTACAGAATCTTTTTCTATAGACATTCTCTTACCTCGGCCATAACCCATTTGTCTTTTTTCAAGTTCTTTGTTTATATAATCTATATTTATTTTTATTCCTGCTGGAAATTTTTCCAATGTTCCAACCATCATTTTCCCGTGAGAATCCCCAGATATACTAAAAATAATAATCACCTGACTTTTATTCTTATTTATATTATTATAACAAAAAAGTGAGAATACATCTTGTATTCTCACCATTTAAATTAAAGTAGTGTTTCTAATTCTTTTAAAGATAATATAGTTTCAACTTCTGGGTGTCTTTCATCGGATAATATGTTTAACCAAATGCCTTGTAATCCTGCTTTTTTACCTGCAATTATATCATTTTCAAGATCATCGCCGATGTATAAAATGTTTTCATGCTTGTGTTTAGTTTCGTTAACTGCATAATCGAAAATTTTTCTATCCGGTTTTATCGCGTTCGCTTCGTCAGAAGAAACTAAAACCGAGAAATATTTATCTATCCCGCTGTTTTTCATTTTTCTGATCTGAGTTTCTTTAAAACCGTTGGTCAATATTCCCAATTCATATTTTTTTGATAGTTTTTCTAAAATATATTCTGTATGTTCTATTAGTGCAGTTTGCTCAGATAAATCAAAAAGATAAAACTCGTTTATTTCTTCAATTGCTGAATCGTTGAGTCGTACATCAAATTTTTCAAAAGTATTTTTAAACCTCTTCATTTTTAAATCTTCAACAGTTATAAGTTTTTTTCTATATTTATCCCATAAGTCTAAATTGATTGCTTCATAAGTTTGTTCATAGTTTTTGTAAGTTATCAAAGGGTATCTATTTTGTACAAACTTATCAAAAGTATTCTTCAAAGCTATTTTTGAATTAGATTCAAAATCCCAAAGAGTGTGATCTAAATCAAAAAATATAAAATCGATATTTTTTACCATAAATTACACCTCACAATTTATTTTTTAACCATTTAAAAACGCTGTTAAACTTATCCTCGTTATATAAGTCCCAAATCTTCATGTTTTCAATTGCCTGAAATTTCCAAAAATCAACCCCATTTTTATATTTCAAATCATGATATTTTGCTTTTTCTATTAAAGGAGTTTCTTTGTAGTTTACATCATAAACAAATTTGTTTTTCTTAGAAAATGAAGAAACTATTTCCTCATTCTTCAAACCAAGTGGAGTGCAGTTTATAAAAGTGTCTGTTTTTGAAAGAACTTCGTCTAATTTATCCATAGCAAAGCTTTTAATTTCGATTTCTGGATATAGTTCTTTTAATTCATCTATTTTTGAAACTGTTCTGTTTATAACATTAATTTGTTTTACTCCACATTTTATTAGACCATATATAACAGCTCTTGCTGCACCACCAGCACCAAAAAGAGTGATATCATCAAAAATTTCTTCGTTTTCTATACTTTTATAAAACCCAATCCAGTCTGTGTTGTACCCCTTATAATCTATAATACAGTTTACAGCGCCTATTTTTTTGGCGTCTGTGTCAATATAATCAAGTTTTCCCATTATTTCTATTTTGTATGGGTTTGTGACATTTAATCCCCTTGTATTTTCAAGTATTTTATCTATATATTTATCGTAATTTTCTCTATTTAAGTTGAGTCCCACATATTTTGATTTTTTATCGAATAACTCAAAATACTTGCTAAAAAAAACTTCAGATAATGTTTTTTTTCTGGGATATTGAATAATTCCATAATTACTAATTTTAATCACTCCTCTTATGAAAAAAAGCCTTTAATAATTTCAAAGAAATTTGGAAAAGAAACATCAACACAGTTACTATTTTTGATTTTAATTCCCTCTTTACTTATCAATCCAGCAATAGCAAAAGTCATTGAAATTCTGTGGTCATTGAACGAGTTTATTTCTCCACCTTTAATTTCTTGAGGGCCTTCTACTATAAATCCATCATTCAATTCTTCTATTTTCACACCTATTTTCTCGAAATTCTGAACCAAAGCATTTATCCTATCGGTTTCTTTTCTCCTCAGTTCTGAAAGGTTTTTAAAAATAACCCTTCCTTCAGATTGAGATTGAATCAAAGCTAAAATTGGAATTTCATCTATCATAAAAGGTATCAAATTTTCGTCAATGTTTTTAAGGTTAATCATATTTGAAAATACAGGGACGATGTCGCCTATAGGTTCAATATCATTTTTAAAATTTTTAATCTCAATATTTGCATTCATTTTTTCGAGAACTTGAAACATACCAGTTCTTGTTTTATTCAAGTTCACACTTTTTATAATCAAATCAACTTTTTTACTAATCAATCCCATGGCTATGAAGTAGGCAGCAGAAGAAAAGTCCCCAGGTATTCTATAATTTAAACTTGTTGGTAGTGAAGGGGTTATTTCAATATAATTATCGTTTATCTCAATATCTACACCAGAATTTTTAAACATAATTTCTGTGTGGTTTCTTGAATTAATAGCACCTCTTATAGTTGTTTTCCCTGTTGCTCTTAATGCTGCAAACATTATGGAAGATTTTACTTGGGCACTTGGGATTTTCAGCCAATAATCAATCCCTCTTAGATTTCCACCAATAATGGTCATTGGAAGTTTGTAATTCTCACAGCTGATTTTTGCCCCCATTTCGCTTAATGGCTCAATAATTCTTTTCATAGGCCTTTGAGATAATGATGCATCTCCCAAAATGGTAAAATGCCCATCTATAGAGGCTAAAAGGCCAGAAGAAATTCTGGTAGTAGTTCCAGAATTTCCAGAATAAAAATCAAAATCAACGTTAAAAGATTTTGGTGGAGTAACAACCCATTTATTTGCACCTATATCTACTTTTGCTCCCAATTCTTTTACCAAATTGATGGTCCTCTTTGTATCTTCTGATATCAATGGGTTGAAAATTTGAGATTTTCCCTTTGAAATTGAAGATAACAAAAGAGCCCTGTGAGTTATCGATTTGTCAGATGGAACGTTGATTTCTTTTTTAATCCTTTTCTTCAAAGGGGGTATAAATATTTCAGACATTTTGTTCTTCAAATCCTTTAATTTTTTTTATGATCTTTTCAAGGGTTTTGAAGTCTATCGTTTGCTGACCGTCTGATATGGCTTTTTCAGGATTTGGATGTATTTCCAACATTATCCCATCTGCACCAGCCCAGAAAGATGAATAAGATAATTTTTCTATAAGATCTCTTCTTCCAGCTGCGTGGCTAGGGTCAGAAACTATAGGAACTTTTAAATTTTGAGAAATCATGACTATAGAATTTAAATCAAGTGTGTTTCTGGTACTCGGTTCAAAAGTCCTTATTCCACGTTCACAAAGAATTATGTTTTTGTTTCCCTCACTGGCTATGTATTCTGCTGAAAAAAGAAATTCTTCTATAGTATTCATAAATCCTCTTTTAAGAAGTACGGGCTTTTTCTGTTTACCTACCAACTTTAACAACTCAAAATTTTGAGAATTTCTGGAACCTATTTGAATTATGTCTGTAATATCTCTAACTATTTCAAAAGAGTCAAAGCCCAATGCCTCTGTCAAAGTTATCAAATCGTATTTTTCTGAATATTTTTTCATTATTTCCAAAGAGGTGATCCCCCCTCCTTGAAAAGAATATGGAGAAGTTCGCGGTTTGAAAGCTCCACCTCGTAATATTTTAATATCATTATCTTTTAAAAAACTACATATTTCATCCATAACCTGTTCATCTTCTATAGAACATGGACCAGCGATTATTTCAAAATCGTCTATAAAATAATCTTTTCCTTTTATAGAAATTTTTTTCTCGTCTATTGAAGATAATTTTGGAAATTTCTCAAACATTAAAATCCTCCAAATCGGGTCTTAATTCCTTTGCTCTGTGTAAATAAACATGTTTTTGAGTTGCGCTGTCACAGTGGATGAGAACCCTTATAATCCCCTTTGGGCTATTGTCCATCTCAGCTTCTTGTACACACATTAAAGGTGTGTTGATAAGATTTTCTTCATATCTTATTGCAGTTGCTGGGTTGTATGCTGTGATATCTTTAGTGACAGATACTATGATACTTGTAATGGAATTTATATAGTTTTGTTTTTGAATTTGTTCAAAAAGTTCTATACTTTTTTTCATAATTTCTTCTTTTTCATTTTTATCTACAGATGTAGCCCCTCTAATTGCAATCATTATTTACCTCCAAATTATTTTTTAAAACTCTTCTTTTTATATTTTATCAAAAATATCTTTCATTTAACAAAAATCTATTATACAAGATAAAAAAAGAGCGGGAATTAACCCGCTCAAACTTTTGAGTTCCACATTTTAATCCATGGTGTTATTAATTTTACCCCAACCCTCTTTTTTGAAGTAAAATAATACCACCTATAGAGGAAGGTGAGAATATGATTACGAACCTAAACTTATTATAACATATGTTAATATAAAAGTCAAAACATTACTTTTGTTTGAATTATTTTACTTTATTTTGAACTTATTAACTTTATATTTCCAAAAGCAGAATCACTATCTATTTTTATTTTAGGAGTAATTTTATTATTAATGAAATTATCATCAACCTTAGTGCTGATAAAAGGTCCGTTTTTGTCTATGTCGTATGTTGTTTCTCTTGAAGAGTAAATTTTAATGTTGTTAATAGCAGTGTTGGAATCGATCTTCAACTTAATTGGAAAAAACTCAGATTCCATTTTTATGTTTGAAATGGCTGCATCAACTTTTAAATCGTTTATATAATTTGAGTGACCTTCAACCCCCATGTTAACTATTGCTGAGTTGAGGTCAAAATCATATTCTATATTTTCAGGAAGATGTACAATTATTTTACTGTTATTAGTTGTTGTGAAATAATAAGTATTTTCTATTTTAATTCTGTTCCCGTTGATTTCAAAGTCAGGTTTACTGTTGTTATCTTTAAATTGAAAATCTATGTAATTTTCTTCATGATATCTTATGTCAAGGTTTATAGTGGCAAAATCGATCTGAATATCATAATTTGAATAATTTTCGTTTATAGGTATTTCAAAATTCCCGTTGAACATATCTTCTCTATTGGCTATTGGAACAAAAACGAGGTATAAAACGAACGCTATGCTCAAAGCGTAGTTGATATATCTAACCCATTTAAGGCTCTTTATTCCAGAAAGAATGCTTATACCTATAAAAACAAAGATAATTGGCCAAGCGTTGAAAAAATTGCTGAAAATTCTTAAAACAATGTCTACAGAAAATATTCCAAATAAAAGTGTAAAGCCAATTATTGCGAGTAATATTCCAAAAAATAACCTCATTTTTTATTCTCCCTTATAAATCCATAAACCATAGCACCACCAATAAAAATAAGGACTATGCTGATTAAAATTCTCCAAGATATGGCAAAGAAATTTATAGGAGTTAGAAGGCTTATCATCAAAGAAACCCCAAGAAATATTAAAAATAGTGCCAAAATAATGCTTATAATCCTTTTGTCTGGAGTATTAAATTTTCCCCCATTAGAAGTGTTAGTTTTGTACTCATCTTTAAAATCTTTTTCTTTATCATCAAAATCATTTCTAATTGGTTCTGGTGGAATAATTATCATTGCAATAATATACAATATTATCCCCGAACCATAGGCAAAAAACAACGCTACCCATAACAATCTTATAATAACTGGGTCGATTCCAAAATATTCCCCAACACCCCCGCACACACCGTCGATAACTTTATTTTTCCTCGATTTATAAAGTCTACGCATAATATTCATCCCCTTAATTTGTTGTTGTGTATGATAATTATAATACACTATTATTTTCTTGAATTTAATTTTTAATTAATTAAATATTACACAAATTAATATATTATGCTTTTTGTTATGTTGTATATATCTATAACTTTGTTATCACCTGATATTTGTTTTGCAAAATTGGATAAAAAATCGTATTTTATCGGCAAGTCTTTTAACAAACCAGAAGATATATATTTGTCCTCATCGATCAAATCTTTATAAGTGGGGTTAATAGAACGAGTGTTTATAAAAAAGTTGTAGTTGTAAATCGTTTTATCAGTTTCAAAAGAAAAAGATATGTAAGGCTTGAAATCCCTACCTTCAAAATTACTGTTTATTTCAACTTTTATGCTTTCTATTATTTCATAGTCAAAAATATTGTTACCCGCAAGAACTATCTTATCTGAGTTAAGAGAAAAACTTAGAATACCAATCAATAAAATAATTACAATAGTTAGTTTCTTCATATCACCATCTCCTTGTATAATAGTCTTGTATTAATTATAACAAAAAATAAAACATTATGGAGGTGAAAATAGTGTCTAAAATATTAGTATCTGGATTAATTAATATAGAAACTACATTAAATATAGGTAAGTTTCCGTATGATTATACTCCAGTAAGATATGAGTTTGATAAAGTTGGTTCTTCTGTTTCTGGAGTTGGGTATAACGTTGCAAAGGCCTTGAAAACATTGAGTGATGATGTTTTATTCAACAGTATCATAGGAAAAGATCAATTGTCTGAAATGGTTATTGATGTATTAAAAAATGAAGGAATAAAAACAGAAAATATACTAAAACTGTTGAAAGAAACTCCACAGTCTGTAATATTGTATGATAATAAAGGGAAACGATCTATAAACGTTGATCTGAAAAATATTCAAGAAACAGAATATCCTGAAGAAATTTTTGTTAATAGTATTAAAAAATCAGATATGGTAGTTCTATGCAATATTAATTTTTCAAGAAAATATTTAAAATTAGCAAAGGATTTAGGAAAGATAATAGCTTCAGATGTTCATGCTATTTCTTATCTTGAAGATGAATACAATAAAGATTTTATGAAATATCCAGATATTCTTTTTATGTCAGACGAGAATATAAAGAATCCTGAAAATTTTATAAAAGAAACTTATAATAAATTTAAAAATAAAATAATAGTAATTGGCCTTGGTAAAAAAGGTGCTTTAATACATGATGCAGATAAAAACGAGATAAAACATTTTAAAGCAGTAGACGTAAGGCCAATAGTAAATACCATTGGGGCTGGAGATTCGCTTTTTTCTTCGTTTTTACATTTTTATGCAAAAGGTAAAGATTCCTATGAAGCATTAAAGAAAGCAATAGTTTTTGCAGGTTATAAAATAGGAGAAAAAAGTGCTTCTAAAGGATTTTTAACAGAAAATGAACTAGAAAAATACATATAAAAAAAGCTGAATCATTAGATTCAGCTTTTTTAAAGAATTACTATTAATCATTTAGCAAAGATCTTTCTTTCTCTAGTATGGAATAAACATATTCATCACACCATTCATTATGCCATAATCTTCCTTCTCTTAACAGACCGTCTCTTGTCATTCCAATTCTTTCCATTAATTTAGAAGATTTTTTATTATTAGCATTACAGAATCCAACAATTTTATGAGCATTTAAAGTATCAAAACAATGGTTTAGTAAAAGTTTAACAGCTTCCGTTGCATAACCTTTACCCCAAAAATCAGGATGTAATTCATATCCTATTTCCCATTCTCTCATTTCTTCCCAGTTGAGTTGTATAAAAACTACACCTATAGGAATTTCTTTTGGATATAGATAAATTATATAAATTTGATATTCATTCGGGGTTTTTTCCATTCTATCTATTTTGCCTTGAAAATTTTTAAATACATCATCTTTATTTGGTTCTTTATCAGCTTCATAATAATAAACTTGTTGATTGCTCGCCAAATTATAAACAAAATTCAAATCTTCAGATTTCATTTTTTTTAATATTAATCTATTTGTTTTCAGTTCCATAGAATTTCTCCTCTTTATAAAAATCTAGCTATGAAAAAATCATAGCTAGATAATTAATTAATTTATGTTAAAGCTACTCTTGCTTCTTTTAACTTTTCTCTAATAGGTATGTGCTGTGGACAAGATTCTTCACATAGGCCACATTCTATACAATTATCAGCTGCCTTTCCCTGACTTTCTAAATTAGCATAACCTCTCTTTTGTGATTCCCAAGTATTATATATACTTGCATTGTTGTATAGTGAAAAAACGTTTGGAATCATGACCCCTTCTGGGCAAGGTAAACAATATTTACAGCTTGTACAGTCTACTTTTATTCTATTATCATACACTTTTCTGACTTCTTCTATAATTCCAAGTTCTTTATCTGTTAAACTATTTGGAAGTGCATCTTCAGCTACTCTAATATTTTCATCAATATGATCGAACTGATTCATACCACTTAATAATAAACTAACTTTTGGGTTATTCCATACAAATCTTAGCGCCCATTCAGCTGGGGATCTTTTTATATCTGCTGAATTCCAAATTTTTTCAATATCTTCAGGAAGATTTCTTGTTAAACTTCCTCCTTTAAGAGGTTCCATTACAACAACTCCAAGTCCTTTATCTGCAGCATAATTTAGGCCTTCTAAACCTGCTTGATAATCTTCATCCATGAAGTTGTATTGAATTTGGCAAAAGTCCCAGTTATAAGCATCCACAATCTCTTTGAAAACAGACAACTCATCATGGAAAGAAAAACCAATATGTTTTATTTTCCCGGACTCTTTTGCCTTTTCTATAAAGTCAAACACATTGTGTTTAAGATAATTGTCCCATCTATCTTTTGATAAAGCATGAAGAAGGAAAAAATCAATATAGTCCGTTTCTAATTTTTCAAGTTGTTCATCCAAATATTTGTCCATATCTTCTCTACTTTTGATCAACCAAGAAGGCAATTTATCTGCAAGATAAACTTTTTCTCTGTATCCATCTGTAAGGGCTTTAGCAACTAATAATTCACTATTTCCACCATGATAAGGATAAGCCGTGTCAACATAGTTAACTCCTTTATCAATGGCATGTCTTAGTTGCTTTATTGACAAATCTTCGTCAATGTTTTCATTACCTTCGCCGATTGTTTGAAATCTCATACAACCAAATCCAAGAGCTGAAACTTTTTCTCCAGTGTTTCCCATTTCTCTGTACTGCATACATTATCCCTCCTTATATCAATTATAATACGAAAACCTTACTATTATCAAGTGAATATTCTAAAACATAATAAATGTTAATATAGTATAATAGAAAAAATAAAATTATGGAGGTGGTTAAAATTAAAAATTTAAACAAGATGATTTACGGATTATTGTTTTTAGCAATAGGTGTTTTGTTAATTTTTGGCGTTTTTGATGACAAAAATATATGGGAATATATTTGGCCGTTATTTATATTGATACCTGGCTTGAGCATGGAAATAGACTTTTTTGAGAAGAAAAATTCAAACGATGCCGGAGAGCTTGTACCTGCAGGGATATTAATAATATTGGGTACATTTTTTTACTTTAATATATTCACAGATTTCCGATATATGGATATTTTATGGCCTATATTCATTCTAGCTCCCGCTTTTGGTCTTTTCCAATTATACTTTTTTGGGAAAAGGGAACGAGGACTGTTCGTTCCGATAGGAATATTATCTGTAATTGGGTTAATATTCTTGCTAACAAATCTTACAACAACAGAAGTTGGCGGAGCTTTAATCGGTTTTATATTCATATTAATGGGACTATTAATACTATTCAAAAGAAGAAAATAATAAAAAACAAGATTAGAAAGTAGTTTCTAATCTTGTTTTCTTTATGGCAGCCCCACGGGGAATCGAACCCCGACTCTCGGACTGAGAATCCGATGGACTGGCCGTTATCCTATGGGGCCATTTTTACAAGATTAATTATATCACTATTGTTTTCTTTTGTAAAGAAAAAATTTTATTTGACGTAATTTTATAATGGTGATATAATATAAATAGAAACGATTTATGACTAATATTTATGATTATGTTCTTAAATCTCTTGTTTTGGAAATAAAAATTAACGGGGACAGTTTTTGAATACACAACAAAGCCGATGCATTAAGTATCGGCTTTGTTACTTTTTAGGAGGGAATTTTATGACAAAAGGAGAACTAAAGGATTTAGTAGAAAAAGAGGGAGTAAAGTTTGTAAGATTACAAGTTACAGACATCAACGGCATGTTAAAAAATGTAGAGATACCAGTGGCAAGATTGGAAGAATCTTTGTCAGAAGGAACTATGTTTGATGGATCTTCTATCGAGGGTTTTGCAAGGATTGACGAATCAGATATGCTTTTAAAACCAGATATGGATACGTTTACAGTTCTTCCATGGACAGTTGAAAAGGGTAAAGTTGCAAGATTTATTTGTGATATCCTAACTCCTGAAGGAAATCATTTTGAAGGAGATCCAAGATATGTTTTGAAAAAAGTTATTAATCAATTGAATGAGTATGGATACGAAGGATATTGTGGACCTGAACCAGAATTTTTCTTGCTTCCAAGAGATGAAAAATCTAATCCTGTTTTAGAATTAGTAGATGATGGAGGTTATTTTGATTTACTACCTATCGATTTGGGTGAAGAAACAAGAAAGTATATCGTTGAAGCTTTTGGAGACATGAGAATTAATGTTGAAGCTTCTCATCATGAGGTTGCTCCTTCTCAGCACGAGATTGATTTTGAATATGACAAACTTTTGAGGACAGCGGATAACATCCAGACCTTTAAATTGGTTGTTAAAACGGTAGCTCTTTTGAGAGGGCTTCATGCCACATTCATGCCAAAACCTTTCGCAAATATTAACGGTTCTGGAATGCATACACACCTTTCTTTGTTTAACAATGGGGAGAATATTTTTTACGACAAGAATGCTGAAAGAGAGTTAAGCGATGAATTGAAATATTTTATTGGTGGAATTATTAAACATATAAAAGCAATTACAGCTATAGCAAATCCAACTATTAATTCTTATAAAAGACTTGTTCCGGGGTTTGAGGCTCCAACGAATATAGCCTGGAGTGTTTCTAATAGATCAGCTTTGATTAGAGTTCCTTCGACAAGGGGAAAAGGTACAAGAGCTGAATTAAGAAGTCCAGACCCAACTGCAAATCCTTATTTGCTCTTGGCTGTAGTGTTTGCATCTGGACTTGAAGGTATAAAGAATAAAATCGTACCCGAAGAACCTGTTATAGAAAACATCTACAAATTGAACGAGAAAGAAAAAGTTCACAGAGGAATAGATAATCTTCCTGATTCATTAGAAAAATCGATATTAGCGTTAAAAGAAGACAAATTTATTCAACAAGTTTTAGGGAAACACATAATTAGAAGTTTCATAGCAATAAAAGAACAAGAAATTCTTGAATACAAAACTCAAGTCACAGATTGGGAGATCAAAAAGTATTTAAAATATTTTTGATTAAGAAATTGCTTCCTAAATTTTTAGTGATTGTAAAAAAAATTAATAAATCAAATGATAGAATATAGTAAACAGAATAAATGGGAGGCAGGAATATGAATATCAAAAAAGCAATAATTTCTACTTATAATAAAGAAGGTCTTGAAGAATTTGCAAGATTTTTGTATGAAAATCACGTTGAAATTATTTCAACTGATGGAACTGCTGAGTTTCTTGAAAGCAAAGGAATCAAAGTTACCAAAATCCAAGATTATACAGATACACCAGAGATTTTAAATGGAAGGGTGAAAAGTATTCATCCAAAACTTTTTGGTGGTGTTTTGGCAAAGGTTGGAAATAAAGATCATGATGCTGATTTAAAGAATTTGAATATTTCAAGGATAGACCTTGTTGTTGTAAATCTTTATCCTTTTGACAAGGTAGCCGAAAAAACTACTAAAGAAGAACAACTCTTAGAATATATAGATATTGGTGGGTTTGCTCTTTTGAGAGCTGCTGCCAAAAATTATAGGGATGTTGTGCCCATTGTTGACCCTGCTGATTATAAAAGCGTTATAGACAGCATCGAAGACTGTGGAGATGTTCCTTTGCACAACAGAAGAAAACTCGCACTGAAATCTTTTTATTCAACATCCAGATATGATTCAACAATACATAAGATTTTTTCAGAACTTTTTGCTTCAGAGAAGTATGAACATGAGTTTTATGAAATTGTAGGGATGTTGAGATATGGTTCGAACCCCTTGCAAGATGCAACGTTACTTAAAATTGCCGAAAAGGAAAGTATGTTTGATTATCTCGAGAATTTAACAAAACACAAGAGCCCTACACTGAGAATTTTAAAAGATATTAAATTGCTTTTCAACGTTGTATCAAAAACTGAGAAAGACTTTTTGGGTTTTGCAAAAAAAGGAGTTTTTGTTTTTGGTTATAACGACCCGTCTGAACAAGATTTTGAAAACTTTTTTAATCAAGCAAGTAAGATGAGAGGTGGAGTTATATTCACAAACAATGTTGAACTCATCAAAAAGCTTAAAGAGTTTAAAATTGACTGTATTTTGACAACTCAAGAGCTGGATAAAGAAAAGCTGTTGAGTTATAAATCAATGGTTTTCAAGATGGATAAAAAGATCATAAAAAAAGATTATGAATATTTAATAGATGAAGACCTTGTGATTAAACAAGAATATCGAGACTTGAATATCGATGCGGAGTACAACGAAAAGATAGCTTTTGAAATAGCCAAGCAACACAAATCAGATACTGTAGTTTATGTTAATAAAAATAGGATATTTTCAGGTGTTCAAAACGCTTTAAACAGAAAAATAGCCTTAAATATTTTAAAAATTATTTCAGATGAATACGACGGTGAATTAAAAGGTGGGACGCTTGTTTTTGATTCTCCAATTAACAGTGAATTTATTTTGAATAAAATATCAGAATGGGAAATTAAAAGTGTTATTGTTCCTCCGGCTTTACCAAAAGATGAACAATATCTTGAAATATTAAAGGAAAGGGAAATTAATGTTCTTGTTACTCCCAATAGATATCATAAGTATTGATTTTTTGATTATCTATGGTATAATACTATTCGGGACTTACAAGTGGCTGGGTCCCGCGCAACGAAAACTCGTGAATCTGGTCAGGCCCGGAAGGGAGCAGCCATAAGCGTTGTTTTTCGTGTGCCGCGGGGTGCTCAGCCACCTTTTTATATTTTTTTGATATAATGTCATTGAATAGATTTATAGGAGGGGTGAAATTGAAAAAACTGGTAATGATTCTAACTGTTATTATTATGTCTATAGGAGTTTTTGCCGAAGTATTCGCTGTATTGGATATTCCGCAGAGTATAGGTGCAGGATACAAAGATTCGAACAATTATTTAAAGATATCAAACAAAGACTTTTCTTTTTCTTACAGACAAACTTTTTTTGAAAACATTCAACCTTTTGTAAGCTTTAATTTTGCTATGGAAAATCCAGTACAAAACAATGATATAAATGTTGGACTCGATTTGATCTATGATAATTTCGATTTTGGAATAGGACTTTTTAACTCTTTCACTGAAACAGCTACTACCACTGATTATGCAGGCTATTTAGGAACTAACGTTTTTTTCAACGGGAACCTTTCTAACCTGATATTTGGGGCGAATTTATCTTATAGAATGATGAATGTAGTTAACACCGATGGCTTAAATTACTATTTTCAAGCTTTTCCTGAAGACTTAGCTCAATTGCAAGCTTTTAATGGGTATGTTGGCTATGAATTTTTTAATACAGAGGAATGGGATGTAAGATTTTATATAAACTTTCTTGGAAACTATTCTGTTATACCAGGAGGATTTATTTTTTATAAATTTGATCAAGATTATACTTTTACTTTAGAATTGACTTATATAGGTTTTTAAGAAATAAGGAGGAATATCTTTGAGTAAAAACAGAAAAGATAAAAAACAAAAGAGAGAAGATGTTCAAATTTTAGGACCTGAAGACTTAGCACATTTAGATGTTGACGAAGTTTTAGATTTAGTGGATAAAAAAGCTTTGAAAAAAAACAAAGAAAAAAAGAAAACACAAAAACCAGATAAATTTGAACACTATTATACAAAAAATCCAACATCAGAACTGACAACAAAAATATTGAACTTAAAATTAAAAAATGATCATGAATATACTTTTGAAGCTCCTTCAGGTGTTTATGGTAAAAAGAGAGTTGATAGAGCAACTATAGCTCTTATTGAGAATATGGAAATGGACGGTAGAAGGATTTTGGATATAGGTTGTGGCTATGGAGTAATAGGAATAACCATAAAAAAAGAGTTCCCCACTACCGAAGTATTTATGAGTGATATTAATAAAAGAGCTGTTGATTATGCCGGGAAGAATGCAAAAGATAATAATGCAGATATAGAAATTAGACACGGCTATTTGTTTGAACCATGGGAAGAAGAAAAATTCGATATGATTGTTTCCAACCCTCCTATTGTTGCAGGGAAAGAAGTATGGATGAAATTGGTAGAACAATCTAAAGACCATTTAAACGAAAATGGAACTTTACAATTAGTGGCCTTTCACAATAAAGGTGGAAAAAGAATTATGGAATATATGAAAGAAATATTTGGTAACTCAAAAGTTATTGCAAAAGATGGTGGAGTAAGGCTATATAAATCAGTAAAGGAAGATTAATATGTTTTTTGGATGTAAAAATATGGGCTTTTCATATGGAGAAAACAAAATTCTCAAGGATATTAATATAGAATTTGAAAAAGGTGAATTTACAGGTCTTGTTGGAGACAACGGGAGTGGTAAGTCAACTTTGATGAAAATCATGAGCGGTATTTTTACCGAATATGATGGTGAAGTTGTATTCAAAGAAGAAAGTTTAAATGAAGACACTAAAATTAAAGTTGGTTATATTTTCCAAAATCCAGAGAATCAAATAGTTGGAGTTACAGTCGAAGAAGACGTTGCTTTTGGACTTGAGAATATTGGCACTGAAAGAGAAGAAATGCTTAGAAGGATAAAATGGGCTTTGGAAGTTGTAGGGCTTAAAGGCCTTGAAAAGTCTGATCCTAATTCTCTTTCTGGTGGTCAAAAACAGAGACTTGCAATTGCTTCAATAGTTGCAATGGATCCAGAAGTTATTCTCATGGATGAGCCAACTACTATGTTGGACCCTGTGGGAAGAAGAGAAGTTTACAAGGTTATAAAAAGATTGGTGAACCTTGGTAAAACTATTATTATTGCTTCTCATCATTCTGCTGATTTAGAAGAAGTTTCAAGAATAGTTGCTTTAAAAGACGGTAAAGTTCACTTCGATGGAAAAAGAGATGAATTTTACAAAAATCATGATTTTAATATAGAATATCCCATAGAATTTGAAATAAAGAAAAAGATAAATAAAAACTACGATGAGTTGGTGAAGTACCTTGGGGATTAAAGTAGATAATGTTTCATTTACTTATGCAAAAAACACTCCTTTTCAAAAACAAGCTTTGAAAAATATTGAATTAGAAATCCAAAATGGAGAGTTATGGTTATTCATTGGTCATACAGGTTCTGGGAAAAGTACACTTATAAATACTTTTAATGGTTTGATATTTCCAGAAGAGGGAGATATTTACATAGACGATGTGTCTATTAAAGACAAAAAGAAAGATATTAGAGAAATCAGAAAAAAGATAGGTATCATTTTTCAATATCCTGAGACTCAATTTTTCTTACCTACGGTTAACGAGGAGTTTGAATATGCTCCTAAGAATTTTAACGTTGAATATAATTTAGAAAAAACGAAAGAGTATATGGATATACTGTCTTTACCACACAACTATTTGGAAAGAAGTCCTTTTAATCTTTCTGGCGGAGAGATGAGAAAAGTGGCCATAATATCAGTCCTTTCTTACGATCCTGATTTTATAATCTTTGATGAGCCAACAGTTGGCCTTGATTATAAAACAAGAAAATCTGTTTTTAAAATGGTTAAAGAGTTAAAAAATAGAGGTAAAACTTTGATTTTGGCTACTCACTGGATTAATGAATTTGTTGAATTAAAGCCGAAAGTGTTAATGCTAAAAGGAGGAGACATTGCTTTTAAAGGTGAGTTTGATGATTTTATATCATTAAACATCGAAGAATTAGAAAATGCGGGAATTATTTTGGATAAAAAGTTGGAATTGTACAGAAAAGCATTGTTGAAAAATGAGATAGACCTTGCAAATAAGATAGCTTCAATATAAGATAGGATAAGTCCTATCTTTTTTTATGTATGTAAAAAAACAATATAAGTTAAGAATTTTTGAGGTAATTATCTATTATCCTTAAAAATAAGGGATTTTAGCGTTTTGAATTTTGTATAAAATCTAGTATTTTTGTTTTGACTGAAAAAATTTTCATAGTGAAGGTGAAAATATGGAAACAAAGATTCCAGCAAGAAAGGTAAAAAGAAGAAATATAAAACTTGAATCAGAACCTTTTGTTTTTCTAATAATTTTAGCAGGCGTTTTTGTCCCTCTTTCTTTATATATGGGACCGGCAAATCTTTTTAAAACCCTTATGGCAACAGCACATGACCTATTGCTTAATACAGTGTTTTTTATAATGGCTGTTGCTGTGTTAACAGGTGCTTTAGGGGCACTTCTGTCTGAGTTTGGTGTTGTTAATCTTATAAATAGATTGCTGAAATATTTAATGAAACCTTTATATCATCTACCAGGGGCTGCTTCTATTGGAATTTTAACTACTTTTTTATCAGATAATCCAGCTATTTTAACTCTTACAAAAGATAGGGAGTTTATAAAGTTTTTTAAAAAATGGCAAATTCCATTACTGTGTAATTTGGGGACTTCATTTGGTATGGGGCTTATAGTATCCACATATATGATTGCCCAGTCAGGTGAAATGGGAGAAAATCTTGTGAAACCAGTTTTTATTGGGTTGCTTGGTGCTGTAGTCGGTAGTATTATAAGTGTTAGAATGTTTTCTATTTTTACCAAAAGAGAGTATGGGGATGTAGAAAATGAAAGCGAAGAAACTGTAACCTGGAGAAAAGTTCGCGAGGGTACTGCGGGATCAAGAGTTTTAGACGCTCTTTTAGAAGGTGGAAAAGGCGGAGTTCAACTTGGCTTAGATATTATTCCTGGAGTTCTTATCATTTCTACTTTTGTAATGATAATAACTTATGGGCCAAAAGATATTGCTACTGGTTATCAGGGGCTAGCCTATGAAGGCGTACCTTTTTTACCTTGGTTAGCTAGTAAAATATCTCCAGTATTGGAATTTCTTTTTGGGTTTGAATCTCCTAAATTAATTGCTTTTCCTTTGACTTCCTTGGGGTCAACTGGTGCAGCTTTAGCGTTGATACCATCTTTTATTAAGGAAGGAATTTTAACAGGTAACGAAGTTGCTGTTTTTACCTCAATTGGGTTGACTTGGAGTGGATACTTATCTACTCATGTTGCTATGATGGATGCACTTGCATCGAGAAAATTAGCCAGTAAAGCTATTTTATCTCATACAATAGCTGGTTTGTTAGCAGCAATGTTTTCTCATTTTGTTTATACAATTTTTTGATTATCTATGTTGACAAGTTATTCTTGTGATTGTCGTTTAATCGTTTTATAATTGAATCATTTTTTAAATGGTTATATAATTGAATTGATAAGAGGAGGTGTACTAAAATGAGAAAATATTTTATTATATTATTGATTTTGTTATTATCTTTATTTGGATTTTCAGAAGATATAAGGAAAACACTTGTCGTTTATACAACAGGTAACGCAAATGATGCTACAGTTTTGAGAGAAAGTATTGCCTCAAGATTGAATTCTCAAGGTAAATACAGAGTTGTTACTTCTAACGACTTTTTATATAGGGATGTAATTGAAAAAATAAGAGGCAACAACACAAAAGCTCTAAAAGGTATAGATGCAGATGCCTTAATATTCGTTGAAATTTATGATACTTTTGAAGAGAAAAAATATAATAAGGATATAGAACAGTATTATTGGGAGTATAATATATGGGTAAATTATAAACTCATAGACATAAATACTGCAGAAGTAGAAGAAAATCAAAGATTTATGGGAAGAGGAACTTCTTATATAGATGGATTTAAATCAAGTTTTTCTGCTAACAGAGAAGCAAGAGATTACGCGATTTCAAGTGTTTCTTCTAATATAGTTACAAAATTGAACGCATTGTTTAAAATAAAGGCCAATATTATATCTGATATAATAGATGATTTTGTGAAGATTGATCGAGGAAGAAACGCAGGAATTTATGAAGGTATGGTTTTTCAATTTGCAAGTAGTGTTAATATGGGCAATGAAAGAAGGACTATTTTAGATGGTAAGTTGTATGTAAAAGAGGTTAGAGAAGAAACAGCTATTTTGAGAATTGCTGAATATCCAACAAGGTTCAGAGTTTCTAACGCTAGCTATGTTTTAGAAAATCCATATATGAACCCGTTTAGAGGCAGAGTCAATATTTACTACACAAATTTCAACTCAAGTGAAAGTGGCTTAGGTTTTAAATTTGGTATGGATAACTATGAAGGATTTTACTTTGCTTTTGATTTTAACTTTGATATTGCAAGTGACCAGTTAGATACTTTTACAGGCATTGAATTGGGATATATGATTTATGCCAACAATATGAGTGTTACTCCAAATATTGATTTAGGAGTGAAAACATCATTCAAATCAAATTATCCAACTCAAATATTCAATTCTTTTTATCTTTCACCAGGTGCAATGATGGAGTACAAATTGACTAAGAATATTGGTTTCTTTGCAGAAACAACTTACATATTTGATTTTTCTATAAAAAATGAAACAAATGTAACTCCTCTTTCGCCTGAAAATGGTTTGAAGATAAATATTGGCACAGAATTTATGTTTTAATTAATTATAAAAATGGCCGAGAATAGATTTATTTCTATTCTCGGTTTTTGTTATAATAGTTATATAAAATTATACTGACTGGGAGTTGAAATTATGATAAAAGCTGTTATATTCGATTTGTTTGGAACTCTTGTTGATGCAGATAATCTTTTTAAGCCAATAACATATGAATTGTCAATAGAAACAAATATAGATTTTGATGAAATTGAAGGAACAATGTATAATTTATATGAAAAGGTGTTCGATGGGCACCACGAAAAAGAGTTTAAACCAGAGAGATATTATTATAGGATTTTGTTTAACAAATTAAAAGTTTTGTATGGATTAACAGAAAATTCAGATTATTATGTTGATCTGATGTACGAAACCTTTGGAAGATTGAAAAAATATGATGATGCAGATATAATTGAAAAATTAAGGGATCAAAAATATAAAATAGGCATTATAACCAATGCAGATACTTATTTTGTTAAAAAAGTTTTGCAAAAAAATGATATATACTATGATGATTTGATCATTTCAGAAGATTCAAAAGTGTACAAACCTCATAAAAAAATTTTTGAAAGCTCTTTGGACAATTTAGAGGTTAATAAAGATGAAGCTATCTTTATAGGAGATAACGTTGAAGCAGATTATTATGGGGCTAAAAATTTTGGGATGAAAGCTTTGTTAATAGATAGAAGTGACAAATACAAATTAGAAAATGTTGAAAAGATAACCAATTTAAAGCAAATAGAAGATCATTTGAGGTGATTTTATGTATCAATTAAAATCTGAATACGAGCCACAAGGTGATCAGCCTAAAGCTATAGAAGACTTGGTAAAAGGTATTGATAATAACGATAGATTTCAAACTTTGTTGGGTGTTACTGGTTCTGGTAAAACTTATACAATGGCTAATATCATAGCTAAAACAGGCAGACCAGCTCTTATCATGTCGCCTAATAAAATTCTGGCTGTACAGCTTTACTATGAATTTAAGGAATTTTTCCCCGATAATAGAGTAGAATTTTTTATATCTTATTATGATTATTATCAACCCGAGGCGTATGTACCAACCAGAGACATATACATAGAAAAAAATGCGGACATAAACGATGTTTTGGTAAAAATGAGATTGTCAACCTTAAAATCTATTTTAACCAGAAGAGACGTTATTGTTGTTTCTTCCGTTTCTGCTATTTACGCTTCTGGGAATCCAAGAGATTTTCAAAGAATAAACTTGTATTTGAGAGCTGGGAAAAGGTATCCAAGAAGACAAATACTTGAAAAACTTGGTAAAATGCTTTATACCAGGAAAGAAGACGATTTTTCAGGAGGTACGTTTAGATGGAAGGGAGAAGTGCTTGAAATATACCCTCCATATGAAGACTTTGGTATAAGAGTTTTGTTTTTTGATGATGAAGTAGAGTCAATAGAATCATTTGATTTGTATAACAGGACGCCAATTGAAGAGTTTGATAAAATAACGATTTATCCAGCAAAAGAATTTGTGACTTCTGAAGAGAAAATACAAAATGCCATGTCTAATATTGAAGAAGATTTACAGAGACAGATAGAATTTTTCAAATCACGGGGTAAATTATTGGAAGCACAAAGAATAGAACAAAGAACAAGACAAGATATGGAATTTCTTGAAACTATGGGGTATTGTAAAGGTATAGAAAATTATTCCAGATATTTTGATGATAGAAAACCTGGAGATTCCCCCTGGTCTCTTTTGGACTATTTTGAAGATGATTTCATAACATTTATAGACGAATCGCATATAGCTGTCCCACAAATAGGCGGTATGTTCAAGGGAGATTATGCCAGAAAGAAGAATTTGGTTGATTTTGGGTTTAGGCTTCCGTCCGCTTTAGATAATAGGCCATTGAGATTTGATGAATTTCTTGAAAAAATAAAGCAAACTATTTTTGTATCGGCTACCCCAGGTAATTTTGAAATGGAGGTATCTGATCAAGTAGTTGAACAAATAATTAGACCAACAGGTCTTATAGATCCCGAAGTTGTCGTTAGAAAAACTGAGGGTCAAATAGATGAATTTGTTTCTGAACTTAATACGGTTGTGAAAAGGGGGGAAAGGGCTCTTGCTGTTGTATTAACAAAGAAAGATGCAGAGATGCTATCTGATCATTTAAATTTGATGGGTATAAAATCTCAATACCTACACTCTGAATTGGATACAATAGAAAGGTCAGAAGTTGTTAAAAAACTTAGAAATGGTGAAATAGATGTTGTAGTAGGTATTAACCTCCTTAGAGAAGGGTTAGACATACCAGAGGTATCTTTAATCGCCATAATGGATGCCGATAGAGAGGGCTTTTTAAGGTCAGAAACTACATTGATCCAAACAATTGGTAGAGCTGCAAGAAATGTAAATGGAAAAGTAATTTTATTTGCTGATAGAGTCACAGAAGCTATGAAAAAATCTATCGAGGAAACTAATAGAAGAAGAGAAATACAAATGCAATTCAACAAAGATAATAACATAACACCAAAAACAATAATAAAAAAATTACCAGACGATGTTTTTGCACCATTTAAATCTGAGATGGATGAAGAAGATTATGTTTTTGCCGTTGGTGAAGGAATGAAACCAGAAGATTATTATTATTTCTTAGAGGAAGAAATGTACAAGGCTGCTTCAGAATTGAGGTATGAAGATGCTGCTAATTATAGAGATGAGATGCAGAAAATAAAAAACCAACACAATTTGAAAGTATAAAAAAAATCAGGAGCGTAGCTCCTGATTTTTTAAGATTTTCTTAGTTTTCTCTTTTTCAAGAATTTATCAGTATCAAAGAAAAATCTGTAAATTCCAAACATGAAAAGAAATAGCAAAAATAAAGTGATCCACAACATTTCAATTCCACCTTCTGCTAAACCAAAAACACCAGTTCCTCTAATGATGGACATAGCCATTCCAAGAAACCATTGCCTTGATATAACTGCAACTATTGCAATTGCAAATAAAACAATAGGTAAGTCTACCCATAAAGTAAACAAAAAGGTTGCGGCTAAACCAACTATCCACAGGATGATGTTGTAAAGCTGCATTTTGGACATTTTTTGTCCTTTAGAACTATTTGACAAAGGATACACCCCCATGCAAAATGATATCAATTTGTCTCTATTATACATTAAATATTATAGTTTTACAAATATATAAATTACAAATTAATAGTAACTACTGGCAATTAATTGTTATCTTCTTCATTAATCTTGAGTAGTGCAAGAAAAGCATCTTGAGGGATGTTAACACTACCAATTTCACGCATTCTTTTTTTGCCCTCTTTTTGTTTTTCAATTAATTTCATCTTTCTCGTTATGTCCCCACCATAACATTTAGAAAGAACATCTTTTCTAAAAGCCTTTATAGTGGACCTTGCAATAATTTTTCCATCCGAGTACGCTTGAATAGGCAGTTCAAATTGATGTTTTGGAATTAAATCTTTAAGTTTATCTACAATTTTTCTTGATGTTTCATAAACTTTAGATTCATGATCTATAAAAGATAAAGCATCAATGGGTTCTTTATTAACAAGTATTTGGACTTTTTTAAGATCAGATTTCTTGTATTCGGTAAATTCATAATCCATAGATGCATATCCCCTTGACATAGCTTTCATTTTATCAAAAAAATCAAATATTAATTCAGCAATTGGTATTTCAAAATGAAGAACAATTCTATCTTTACCAGCATTAGAAACAGATAAAAATTCCCCCCTCTTTTCTACTTGAGCTAATTGAACTAAATTCCCCATATATTCAGGAGGAGTTATTATGTCAAGCTTAGAAAATGGTTCAAAAACTTCTTCTATTTGCTCTTGTTCTGGAAATTCAGCTGGGTTATTAATTTCAACCATTTCCCCATTTTTCATTTTTGCTTTATAAACTACACTGGGTGCAGTAAGTATCACAGCGATTTCAAACTCTCTCTGAAGCCTTTCTTTTATAACATCCATGTGTAAAAGGCCTAAAAAACCACATCTAAATCCAAATCCCATAGCAGGTGAATTCTCAGGTACAAAATCAAGAGAAGCGTCATTTAGTTTTAATTTTTCGAGTGCTTTCCTCAATTCCTCATAATATTTAGGTAATCCCGGGTAAAGTCCTGCGTAAACCATAGGCTTTGATTCCTTGTAGCCAGGCAATTTTTCTTCAATAGGGTTATTGGCTAAAGTTATAGTATCTCCTACTTTTGCTTCCTCTATATCTTTAATTCCAGCAATAATATATCCAACTTCACCAGCAGATAAATCTTTTGATTCAATCATTTCAGGGTGAAATTCTCCCACTTCTGATACTTCGTATGTCTCGTTAGTATTCATAAGTTTTATTTTGTCACCTTTTTTTACAGTACCAGAAAAAACTCTCGCATAAATAATTACACCTTTGTACTTATCGTATTTGGCGTCGAATATTAGAGCTTTTAGTTTTTTGTCTTTCTGATCCTTGGACGCTGGAGAAGGCACTTTTTTAACAATTTGTTCTAAAAGTTCTCTTACACCATCACCTGTTTTAGCAGAAATTTTGTTTATATCTTCTGTGTCTATCCCAACTAAATCATTTATTTCAAGAATAGTTTCATCTGGGTTGGCGCTTGGTAAGTCGATTTTGTTTATAGCTCCAATTATTTCCAGTTCGTTTTCTAAAGCCAAATAAGTATTGGTTACAGTTTGTGCTTCTACACCTTGAGAAGCATCAACTAATAAAACAGCTCCCTCACATGCAGCCAAAGATCTAGACACTTCGTAAGTGAAATCCACATGACCGGGAGTGTCTATTATGTTTATTTCATATCTATTTCCATCTTCAGAATCGAAGAAGATTTTAACAGGTTGAGATTTTATGGTGATCCCTCTTTCTCTTTCTAAATCCATCATGTCAAGATATTGTTCTTGCATTTTTCTGTCTTCAACTGAATGAGTCATCTCAAGTATTCTATCTACTAAAGTTGTTTTTCCATGATCTATATGAGCTATAATAGATATATTTCTAATCAGTTCTGGCTCGTACAAAGTAAGCACCTCCACTAAAAAACTTTTTTCAGCTTTTATTATATCAAAACATAATTACAGAAAAAATAAAAGCCCTGTAAAATATTAATACAGAGCTCAAGTTTCTCTAACTATTAATTTTGATTCTATTTTTTTATGAGTGATTTTCTTTTCTTTATTTTCAAGAAATTTCTTAAAAATACCAACAGCATTATCTGCCATGAGTTCTAAAGGTTGGTGTATTGTTGTTAGTCCTATGACCTTACTTATTGGTATGTCATCAACACCAATCAAATTATAGTTTTTATTCGGTAAAAGATTTTTTTCGTTAAAAAAGTTTCTAACACCAAAACCCAACATATCACAAGTAGCAAATACATTAACTTTGCTTTTATTTATTGAATTTTTTGACGAATATTTTTTCATAGCCTCATATCCACCATCCCAATAGAGATCTGCGTCTATCTTTTTAACTCTTTTTTTATGTTTTTTCATTGTGTCTAAAAATCCTTCATCTCTATATTTGAACACATGAGATGTGAAATCATTTTCAAGTTCTTTAAAAGAAATTAATAAATATTTTTCTGTTGTTTTGGATTTAGATAACAAATATTCTGCTGCTTTTACTCCGATATCATAATTATCTATATATATAGAATCGAATCTATCATCTTTTGAGTCAACTAAAATCAGTTTTTTTTGAGGTATCTTATCTTTAAAAATTTTCCTTACAGAAAGAGAAGAAATAAAAACTGCATCTGTTTGATATATTAAATCTGCCTTATTTTTAATTTTGGAAAGCGATATTTCATCTACCAATGGGAAAACTATCACCCAATAACCCATTTGCGCAAGGTTTTTTTCTATATACTTGTATAAAATTCCGTAAAATTCTCCCATATCTGGAATCACAAGAGAAATAGAGTTACCTTTTTTTGAAGATAGTGATCTGGCATGAAGATTAGGGGTATATCCTAATTCATCTATGGCCTTTAAAATTCTATTTTTAGTATTCTCGCTAACTTTACCCGAATTATTTATAACTCGAGATACTGTTGCTATCCCAGTATGAGATTTTTTAGCAACATCTTTTATTGTTGGAGCTTTATTACTTTTCAAAAGACTAACCCCCCTTATAAATTGAAAGCGCTTCCTAATCATTATACTACAGCTTACAAAGAAATTTTACAATTTTAGTTAACTAAAATAAAAATGAGATAATGTTCATTATATACAAATAATAACATATATTTCGAATTATTAGCATTATGAAATAAATTGATAGGGTGATAACATATAAATAATTATTATCTTTATTATTACAATTTTTTTTGGATACTTCTGACACTTGAAATATAGATGCTAATAATGTATAATTATGATGGAATTAAGACAAAGGAGGATACATAAATGAGCACTTTAGGAATACTGATGATTATTGTACATATAATACTTTCTTTAGGCGTTATTTTTTTCGCACTAAAAAGAATGCAAAGAAATTCTGAATTAGGTGGAGCATTTGGTGGTGGTGCGTCTCAAGCCAATTTTGGAAGAGAAAAAGGTATGGATTCAAATGCAAAATGGGCATTAGGTTTAGGCATAGTATTCATGTTTTCTTGTTTTTTAACTACATTAGTTTTAGCTTAAGTGAGGTAGGAATATTTTGACTAATCCACAAGACCAACTAAAAATTTTAAAAGAAAATGCGATTGATTTTATAAACGACAAAGAGTTTATAAATAAATTGAATGAGAAAAAAAAATTAAAAATTAAATTAGGGGTAGATCCATCAAGGCCGGATCTACATTTAGGGCATGCAGTTGTTTTAAAAAAACTAAAACAATTTCAGGATTTTGGGCATGAAGTAATTCTTATAATAGGTGATTTCACTGCTCGAATTGGTGATCCATCTGGGAAATCAAAAACAAGACCAATGCTTACCAAAGAAGAAGTTATTGAAAATGCAAAATCATATGCTGAACAGGCTTTTAAAATTATTGATAAAGATAAAACTACTCTAAAGTACAATGGTGAATGGTTTGATAAAATGACTTTCGAAGATGTTTTAAAATTGTCTTCAAAATATACTGTAGCAAGAATGTTGGAAAGAGATGATTTTAACAAAAGGTACACCAACAACCAGCCTATAAGCATTTCAGAATTTTTATATCCTATAGCTCAGGGTTATGATTCTGTTATGGTCGAGTCAGATGTTGAAATAGGTGGAACAGATCAACTCTTTAATCTTCTTGTTGGTAGAAAACTTCAAGAAGAAGAAGGAATGAAACCTCAAATAGTTTTAACTATGCCAATAATTGAAGGAACCGATGGGAACCTAAAAATGAGCAAAACTTATGATAACTATATAGCATTTACTGATAAACCAGAGGATATGTTTGGAAAAGTTATGTCAATCCCAGATACATTAATAGTAAAATATATGAAATATTTAACAGACATGACATCTGAAGATATAAGAAAGATAGAGGAATTGTTGAAACAACCAGAGACAAATCCAAGAGACATAAAAATGAATTTAGGTATGGCAATAGTTAGCGATTTCTATACTAAAGAAGAGGCAGAAAAAGCAAAAGAACATTTTATAAACGTGTTTCAAAAGAAAAATAACCCAGATGAAATGCCTTATTTAAATATTTTAAATGGTGAAATAGAAATTATAGACTTATTAATGAATAACAATCTTTTTGAAAGTAAAAGTGAAGCAAAAAGAATGATAAAGCAAGGTGCAGTTAAAATTAACGAAGAAAAAATAACAGACTTTAGAGAATTATTAAACTTAAAAGGGGGTGAAGTTTTAAGGATAGGAAAAAGAAAGTTCTTTAAAATATTGGTTTCTTAATTGATTGTTTCTAAAGTATTTTTGATTTTTACGGAATTTGTAGTATAATTACATAGTGGTTACAATAATTAACAACACTTATAAAAGGGGGTAATGAAACATGAAAAAAACATTGGTTCTATTTTTGTCTTTACTTTTTGTGATTTCTGCTTTTGCAGTAGGATTCCAAGACGTAAAAGAGGATCACTGGGCTTATGACTATGTTATGAACCTTGTGAACAAAGGTGTAATCCCAACTGATCAAAACACATTTAACGGTTCTCAAGCTTTAACAAGATCAGATGCTTCAATTTGGTTAACAAGAGCAATCATGTATTTAGAAAATTCTCCTATGATTGCAAAAGCTGAAGACATTGAAAGAATGGAAACAACATTAAAAGCTTTAACTAAAAAGGTTTCAGAAGATCCTGCTTCTATGCAAGCTTTAGAAGATTACAAAGCAAGAAGCACAAGAGCAATTTTGAAATTAAAATATGATGTATTTGCTCAAATTGATGAAATCGGGAAAGATATTAATGCAACAAATAAAAGAATTGACGCTTTAGAAGATTCTTTAGCAGCTGATCAAGACTTAATGTCAGATCTTAGAAATACATATCCAGATGTTAAAAAAGCTGCTTACAGAGCTAAAAACACAAGCGATTCATTATCACAAGATTTATTATTTTTAATGGGAGATATCGACAAATTAAGAAATGAACTTGGAGATTTAAAAGCTGCTCCAAGATTAGACACAGATCAAATGATGGTATTGGATTCAATTATGTCAACTTACCCAAATATGGCTAAAAAAGTAGCAGTTAACACAGATAACATTGAAATACTAAATCAAGAAGTAGAAGCTGCTAACATGAGAATTGACGAACTTGAAGCTTCTTCAGGCAACACATTCTTATGGATAGTTGCAGTTGCAGGTTTAGCTGCTGGGGTTGCTGGTATATTCTTACCATAATTGAATTAACGATTTAGACATAATTCTGAAATAAAATAAGAAAACTATTGACAACTCAATTATTTATATGGTATAATAAGTTGAGTTTAAATACCTAAAATTATAAAACTTTCAAAGGGGGTAAATTTTACATGAAAAAACTTTTAGCATTTTTTATGGTAGCTTTATTAGCAGTAACAGCTTTAACAGCGAGTTTTGGTGGAGGAATTAATTTTGATGTAGATTACAATTCAGAGGATGGTTTTGAATTTTCAAATGCTCCATCTTACAACCAAGCAACAATGAGTTTATCTGACAGTGCAACTAATGTAGGTTATTCTGTTGGTTTAAGAATAGGTAGCATTACTGAAGACCCATCAGATATTTATTTATCTACTGCTAATGTATGGCACAAAATGCCAATTGCTGACGCATTTTCTTTAACTACAACATTTGGATATTATGGAACATGGAATACACAATATAATGGTGTTCAATACGCTTCAGGAGCTTGGGGATTATGGGATACAGGAATGAATCCTGGTATTTCTGTTAAAGGTTCAGGTTCCATGGAAGACTTTTCATATTCAGCTGAAGTTTTAACTACAACAGCAGCAACAAAATTAAAAATGGATATGAATGCTTATTTTGGATTTAAAGGTATTGGAGTTTCAGCAAATATTAATGATATAGTAAATCCAACTGAAGGATCAACACCTTCAATGGCCTTTGACGGTAGATTCGATGTTAATTCATTTGTTGATTTACCAGTTTCAGTTTCTGCATGGTTAGGTGCTACTATGCTACCTGATTCTGACTTAACATTAAATGCAGTATTAAGATTAGGATACGAAAATTTATCTGAAGTAATAGAAGTTACTAACCTAACAAATTCTAATGAAGGTAATATGACTATCTATTCAGATACTAGCTATTCTTTCTTAGAAAATTATTCAGCTGCATTATCAGTTGTAATTCCAACCGCTGAAGGAGAAAGTATTTCTATGACACCAGAAGTTTCTGGAACTTATGAATTAGTTACTTATACAGTAGCTGTTTCTAATTTATTAAGTGAAGACGATCCAATGTCAATTAACTTCAGTGCTGATTATTCTTTCTGATTTTATTTTAATAAATAATTAATTGACCCGGCTTGAAAAATAGCCGGGTTTTCTTTTATTTGCTAGGGAGGTTAACTATGAAAAAAATAATTCTTGCTGTTTTTATTTTTTTAATAACTATTGTTTCATTTTCTTTTGAACAATTACCAAATAACTTTCAAACGAGATATTGGTTATATTTAAGTCCTGATGGTATAGACTCTTGGACAAAATTTGCTATAAATTATACCCCAGAGAATTATTTTCTGGAAGAAGAATCAGACATAAAATTTAAAGTAGATATAGAATACAAAAACTGGATTGATTTATCAGATGAACTTCAACAAGAAGTATTATTCAATAATCTTGAATTATCATTCGAAAAAATTAGATTTCAAATTAACGAATCAAAAATTAAATTGTTTCCATTAAAAGTAATTCCAGAGTTATATATCTTCTATGAAGATTTAAATGGAAAATATCTGGAAGATGATATGATAATCGCTTATAATGATAATGAAGAATTTTCTTTAGAAAAAGTTATCAGAAATGATGAGTTTGGTATAGGTCATGATGCTACTATTAATAGCAATGGCTATGATATTCAATTATCTTATAGTAGTTCAACAAAAGAAAAAAGATCAGAATTTGAAGTTGATAGATTCCAAGTAGATGAAGGTGATGAATATATTAATAATTATAATTATTCTGATGTAGAAGAAAATAACTACACCTGGACAACTTTTGATGGAGCTACAGTAACTACAGTTGATTTTGATAAAGAAGATTTTAATTATAAAGAAGAAACTGTAGAATATAATTCAGAATCTTATGAAGTAAATTTCAATTTAACTTTTAATACAGGAGCTTTAAAAGGATTTAAAACTGATAATAAAATAAAATTTAATTATGATTATGATTTTATCTATGATGAGAAAAGTATAGAAGTTGATTATATTAAAGAAAATAAATGGATTGGTTCTGATCAGTCAACAATCACTTATGAAAAAGGTACAGAAGAATTTGTTTATAAATCTTTCACTGATTATAAAAAAGAATTAGATATAAAGTACTTATCTGATACATATTATTCAATACCTTTTTTATTTAATGGTTTAATTTTCAAGCCTGGA
>Ga0182234_10117_pt1:0-7500 | contig 33446 bp, 27 predicted proteins | sample hydfratesGB_TM_A_FD_145595 | JGI IMG/M metagenome (GOLD analysis project Ga0182234, IMG submission 145595) | Subsurface microbial communities from deep shales in Ohio, USA - hydraulic fracturing test GB_TM_A | ecosystem: Environmental > Aquatic > Deep subsurface > Shale gas/oil reservoir >...
TGCTTTGCTAGATAGTCAACAGAAGTTCCTTCAAATCCATTTTCACCAAAGGATTTTATAAATTCTTCAATAATTAAATCTTTTGTTTTCATAATTCACCATCCTTAATACTAACTACCGGTAGTTATTATTTTATACTAGGTGATTCCATTTGTCAAGTAATAGTGGTGATTTGCATCTTACGGATAACCTAATCTATGTGGAATCATCTATGAATAGCGTTAGTTTCTCATATAGAAAATTAAACAAAGTTTCGGAATTAGATAAATCTAATTCCTCTATAGATTGCAATTTGAATAATACTGACCCGAGTGTAAATGTAAAAAAGAAGAATTCTTTGCATGAGTGTTCAATTATTTTGACTGGGTGAGGCCTTTAAAAGATAAAAAGCCACTTCTTCTATGTATATCTAGAAAAAAATCTATCCCTGTGTATCTATTTAAAGATCGTTAGTATCCGTATATAATCAGATTTTACTTATGATTACTAATTTATTGATAAGAGCTAATTTCATTTTCTACATTTAATAACTACCACGTAACTTATACCATTTTCTTTTAGATAAACTATTAGTCAATTTAGCACTTATTTACTTGGCAAGCAGGGCAAGGTGGTACACACCTTGCATTTTTGCTTGTTGGGGAGTATCCCCAATCCCCATTGAACACACAATAACTTGTGTGGCTACGCTCCCTTTGGGAGCTAAAAAAACACAGGAATAGATTATCTCTGTTCCTGTGTTTTTTCTTTTTTATCACTCTCATAATTTCCCCCTAAAAGGCGATCAACATTTGTCTTTGCAATCAGGATATTTTGAAACTAATTCCTTGTTATTGTTGAGCATTTCCAAATGTCCTGGAACAAAAATATCGTGCCAGTACATATCTACTCCATCTATCGTGTTGAAAAATGCAACGCCAGCCCAAGCTATATGATCCAAAGCTTCTTTAACTTTTTCATAAGGTTCTCCTGCTGCTTTCGCTATTTCTTCTGCACTTGATTTCTCTCTGAACTTTAAATGCATCGCTATTTTTGCTTGGTACTCACTCAAAAAAGGTTCAAGAGCGTAATATTCAGGACCAAAAGGAATCGCTTCTCTGCTAGAACCAGCTTTAGTTCTTCCTATTTTATTTGCAAGATCTAGAATCTCCTGTCGGTATTCTCTACCGTCAACATCCGCCCAATTTAATGCGAAGTTAAACCTTTTCGATTTATTGAAATTTGTCTTTTTTTGATTTTTCTTCATTTTTCTGCCACCCCTTCTCAAGATTTTTTCTAATCCAATTCGCCCATTCTTCTACACCTTCTCCTGTTTTTGCTGAAATAGGGAAGATAACTATATCTTTATTTAATTTTTTCACCCTTTCTTCTAACAAATCCATCTTAAAGTCAAAATGTTCTATTGCATCTATCTTATTAACTATTAGTGCATCAACTTTTCCAAAAATCTTGGGATATTTTAGTGGTTTGTCGTCTCCTTCTGGAACACTTACTATCGCAATATTTCTCATAGCTCCAGTATCATATCCAGCTGGACAAATCAAATTACCTACATTTTCCAAAAACAACAAATCAATATCTTCTACACCTAGTTCGTCTATACCCTGTTTTGTCATAGTCGCATCCAAATGGCACATACCACCTGTATGTAATTGTATTGCCTTTGCCCCAGCTTCCTGTACAGTTTTGGCATCAACATCTGAATCAACATCCGCTTCCATTACTCCAATGTTTATTTCATCTTTTAAAGCTTTGATGGTGCTTACCAAAGTGGTTGTTTTTCCACTTCCAGGAGAAGACATTATATTAATTAAAAAAGTGCCTTTTTCTATCAGTTCTTTTCTTGTCTCTTCAGCAACTTTTGAGTTATCCTCGTAAATATTTTTCTTAATTTGAAAAACCTTCAATTCATTCATTTTAAACCTCCTAATGACTTTTGTGTATAATATAACAATAGTTATTGTGATTATTATAACAAAAAAATAATTGAAAAAAACATACAAATTTTGGGAGAAAATGACTTATATTTACTTTACCAAAGTGTTTACGTTTTAAATATTTAATTCACACTTTAAAAAGGGCATATAATATAAATAATCTACCTCAATTTTTGCGAACACTAACCCAAAGTATTTTTTTACATATTCATTTTTTCGTTTGATATAAAATGGTATAAATGGTAGAATATAAATGATTGTTATTTTTTTTACAAAGTGTTTTATTTTAAAAATGGTGAGCTAAAATGGATAAAAACAAAAAATTCAATATTATAATAGAGGGCCAGAAAAACGGTGTGAGTAAAACATGTAAGAAATACGATATCTCAAGAACGCTATATTACCGTTGGTTAAAAAGATACAAAACCAATGGTATTAATGGATTAGGTAATATTAGAAAAAAATTTAGCCCAAAAAACAAAATCAATAATGAAATAGAGGAAGAAATACTCTATCTAATAAAAATTTACCCGAGAAACGGGCCAAGAGAAATAAAATATTTATTAGAAGAAATTGGTTATAACATAAGCGAATCTGCTGTTTTTAACGTAATGAAGAGATACAATATGACTAATAAAAAAAGTAGAATGATATTCTCAAGAAAAAAAGAAATTAAAAATGAGGAAAAAGATTTGAATTTAGCAGATGTCAACAGTGGAGAATGTTGGTTTTTCTGGATAACTGATTACGGAAAATTTGAAAACATAGGAAAAATCTATGAATATACAATTTTCGATTATAAAAGCCATATAGCCTGCACAAGATTGTACCAAGAAATTGATTTAACCCATTTCGAAGATTTGCTAACAGGTGTTGCCATGCCCGTCGCTCATACTCTAGATCTGAACATCCAAAACCTATGTTTTCTTGGAAATGGAGAGATACTGAATCATTTCAAAAAAAACTTTTATTCAAAAATCAAAAAAATAGTGATTAACAATGATTTGAACGTAGACATAAATATTATAAAAAGTGTTAATAGCTTAAAAAAAGTTAATTCCTTGAAGACTAATTACACAAGAGGATGCATATCATATTTAATACCTTATATCCAAGAGGGATTATCATTTGACGAAATAAAAATAAAATTGCAAAACCATATTAGGGATTATAATTTAAACAACAAATTTTTTATCGAGGGAAATATGTATTCACCAGTTGAATACCATGTGAAATCTACAGACACAAATCTCATATTGCCATTATGGGCTTATATTGAGAGAAAATATTAAAGGGGTTGTTTATGAATATTGCGGTTATAGGGGCAGGTTTCAGTGGTTTATTAAGTGCATATTTATTAGAAAAAAAGGGGTTAAAAGTTACTGTATATGAAAAAGAAGAATTACTGGGGGGACACTGTAGAACCGTACTCAACAAAGATACTTATTTTGAACTTGGCAGTGTTTTTTCTTTTAACAGAAAAATCAAAGACCTACTAGTTAAGTTGAAAGTAGATTACACAGAACGCTTCACTTATAGAAAATTTTTAAACGAAAACTTTGAAGCTGTTGAGCAAATTTCAAAAGAAAAAATAAATTTGCTTATTAAAGATCTTGAACAACTAAAAAAGATTCTTGAAAAATATTCAGACTCTTTGAAGACAATAAACTATGGTTATGTTCATGAGGATTTAAACGTTTCACTTTTCAAATTTCTTCAAAAGCATGATTTGAAATATATCTGTGAAGTTATTGCACCTTATCTTTCTTCATACGGTTTTGGCAACATCTGTGAAATCCAGGCCTATTATGCTCTCAAGATTTTTGACATAGAAACCATTTACTCTTTTATGCATGGAGAAAAACTTCTATTTATAAAAAATGGAACTTCTGAAATAATAAATAAACTAAAAGAAACAATATCTGATATCAGATATTCTGATGAAATGAAAAACATAGAATTAGTCGACAACAAAATAAAAGTAGAGGCAAATTTTAACACTGATTACTATGACAAAGTTCTTATCACAACAAAACTACCGGATAACGTCATTAAAGATGATTTTTTTTCACAAAAAATGAAAAAAATCACTACTAACCCATACATCACTTCTGCTTTCAAAGTAGATGACAAAAAATTAGGAACTACTTATTATAAGAAAAACCTGGGTGAAATAGGTAAAATTCAGTTTTTTCACACTTTCAAAAGGGACAATGAAATCAACATAGTAGCCTATTCTTATGGAAAATTAAAAAAAGATTTAATAGATGGTATAAAAGAAGACATACTCAAATCAGGAATAAACATAAGAAATTTCATAACAGCCAAACAATGGAACATTTTCCCGCACGTTGGGAAAAACGAACTAACCAACAATTTCTACACTGAAATTGAAGAAAAACAAAAAAATAGTAAAATTCACCTGATTGGATCCTTGATTTCAGAACCATCTTTAGACAACCTTTATCTATCTGTAAAAAACACTGTAAAACAAATAATTAAACAAAATAAGTGAGGGAAAATAAAATATGAACAACAAAGAATATTTCAACAACATAGCCAAAGATTGGGACAACATCTCATATCACGACGAAATAAAATTAAAAAAAATAATGCAGTTATCTAATATAAAAGAAAAATCAAAAATATTAGACATAGGAAGCGGTACAGGGGTTATGATAAAACACTTATTAAATACAAATCCATCAAAAATAACAGCTGTAGATGTTTCCGAAAACATGTTGGAAATCTCTATGGACAAGTATAAAAACGAAAGTATAGAATATATCTGTGGAGATGTACTAGAACTAAATTTAGGGAAATACGACTATGCTTTGATGTACTCTGTTTATCCACATATAGAAAATAAAGAGTTATTATTTAAAAAACTTTCTAAAACACTCAATAAAAAGGGTAAAATAATAATTGCCCATAGTCAAAGCAAAGAAAAAATAAACGCGATTCATCAAAAAAGAGAAGAAGTAAAAGAAGACAGACTAAAACCAGCTATTGAAACTTCAAAATTGATGTCTGAGTTCTTTAATATAATCGAATGCATAGACAACGAAGAGATGTACTTCATCATGGGAGAAAAAATATAATAAATAAATAATAAAAATAAAGCTGATTTATAACATAAATCAGCTTTATTTTATTTTTATATAATTTTATATCATCTTATCATTAGAAACTTTTGCAGCACTCCAACCAAGTGATTTAGCCCAAGCTCTATACTCAGCCCTTTGTTCTCTTAGCCAACCTTCATAAATAACTCCCAAAAATTCAGCAAATCCACTTAATCCACCAACATCATCCAAAACAGACAAACCTTCTTTATTAATACAAACAGGTTTATGTTTATTAACAACCATATCCTTTGCTTCTTTTAACTCTTTCTCACCAACAATATTTTTTTCACGAAAAATTTTACAATCATTAAATTTAGTAACGTGAATAGTCCAACCATCACCAAAATCATATTTGTATATGATTTTTCTTGTCAATGGAAACAGCTCTCCTGATTCGATAGATTCATCTGAAGCAGCCAAAATTTCGTCTAACACAAGGCTCTCCAACAAACTATCTATTCCTCCTTCAATATCTATAGTTGAGGTCATCTCTTTGAGAGTTAAATCTATTAATGGAGCTTTTTTATTACTTTTCGCTTTATTAACACCTTCTTTGATTCTTTTTGAATATTCCTCAAAAGATTCTCCTACCTCGACCATACTAAAGCGTTCCAAAAGATTATTCACGTCTTTTTGAGCTGTATCGTATTCTTCCATATTTCCTCTATATAAATAAGGTCCTTTATACTTCTTCTTCAACCATTTTTTGAAATTACCTCCCTCATAATCATCATCCCAAAACAAATCAACATTGAACTCAGACGGTGGTTGAAATAATATACCAACCAATTTTGACCAACCTTTAACTGTTTCATTTGTCAATTGTTTAAAAAGATCAGAGGGTAAATGAAAACTTCTCAAATGTGAATTTTGCCATCCAAACAACTTTTGTATTGCGTAATGAAGATTATGCAAAGGCATATCAGATGGGATCAAAACATCTCTAATAATAGATTCTCCGTCTGGAGATTCACCATATCTTTTTAACATTCTTTTGTCATAATCGGATAAATGATCACTTCTTAACTCTAAATGTATACAAACAGGCTTAATTTTCTTCATCATAATAAACTCCTTTTTATTTCTCGCTTAATTTTGAAATAGTCTTTCTAATATTCTGGGCGTCTTTTTTATAAGCAGTTTTTACCCATTTTCTTAAAAACGGTATCAGTTCTTTTAAATCTTTTTCAACTATCCACTCTAAAATAATTTTTATAACTTGTCTGTTTATAGTTCTCAAATATTCAGCAAGTTCTTCTACCTTTTCATCTGGAACTGTTATTAACTTATCCAAAACTTCTTTTGCAAAAATTGGTTTATACAGTTCCCACCCATAATCTGAAAAAATAATCATAGGTAACTTTCCATTATAAGATATATCTAAGTAACCATTTTCAATCATCCAATCTACAATGACTTCAATATCAGCCATCTTCAAATGGTTATAATAACCATAACTCGGACATTCATCAAATTTATGTTCTAATATCTTCTTATCTTTTGAACCTTTTAATATCTTCACAAGGGCATTTCTTCCAGCTACATCAATAATCATATCAGCAGCCCTCAAAATCTTAGCAATCTCTTCATCACTTGGTTTATCAATATTACTTGTATCTCGCAATGAAAAATTCACTTTATTCCTTCTGCTCATTTTTTATCCCCCTGTCAATAATTTTGATAATCCCTTTTATATTAGTTTATTTTAATTATATCAAAAATTAAAATTTCTATTTTTTGCCGATAAAATTATACAAAAAAGACAACTATCCGGAAAAACCGGATAGTTGTCTTTTATTAATTATTCATCTGGAAAGAGATTTTGAAAAGTATCAACTGTAAGTTTTATCAAATCCTTTAATACCTCAGTGTCTATATCCTCTACCTTGTTGATATAAACACAACCTTTACCCTTTTTATGTTTACCAAAATTTTCTAGAAGTTTATCTCTTTCCTCGCTTTCATACAACAAATACAAACTTATTTTAGATTTTCTGGGAGAAAAACCTGCTAATGGTGCTTCTCCTTCATGTCCCGATTTATATTTATAATGGTATTTACCAAATCCTATAATACTAGTCCCCCAAATGACAGGTTTAAACCCAGTTGCTTCTTCAAAAATTTTTAATAACTTGAAGGCATCTTTTTTCTTCTTTTCATTTTCTATACTTTCTATAAAATCAACAACGCTCTTATCTGTTTCCTTTGTTTTTGCTTCGTACATAAATATACCTCCCAAATATCTAATTCAAGCATATCTGTATCTTTTTATTTAGTTAAATATTTCATTATCAATTATACATTAAAAAACCTTCTCAAAATTAAAATCATTTTGAGAAGGTAATGATTTTTACAAAAATATTTATATGAGCTCTGATATGAGTATTTTTGTAACAAGTTTTTTTCTATAACTCTTTTGTAAAAATAATCTCCAA
>Ga0182234_10117_pt1:12500-33446 | contig 33446 bp, 27 predicted proteins | sample hydfratesGB_TM_A_FD_145595 | JGI IMG/M metagenome (GOLD analysis project Ga0182234, IMG submission 145595) | Subsurface microbial communities from deep shales in Ohio, USA - hydraulic fracturing test GB_TM_A | ecosystem: Environmental > Aquatic > Deep subsurface > Shale gas/oil...
TATAACTAAGAACACTAAGGCTCGATATATCCATGTAGAGAAAGTTGCACCGGGGATCACCAATGGAGGTATGATTGCTAAGGCTAATGCTCCAAAGACTACAATCGGAGTATAGAAACGGGCAAATTTTGTTATAAATTTTTCTGCAGGAGCCTTCCTACTGCTGGCATTCTGAACCAGATCCAAAATTTTAGATACAGTTGAATCACCAAAATCCTTTGTTACCTCTATTGTCAAAACGCCATTTTTATTAATGAATCCGCTCAATGCATCGTTTCCTGGCTCGAGTTCACGAGGAACAGATTCCCCTGTTAACGCTGCAGTGTCAACCATTGAGTTTCCTTCTATAACCTTGCCATCGAGGGGAACTTTTTCTCCTGGCTTAACAATAATGATGTCACCTATGTTTACCTCTTCAGGAGATACTTTCCTGATCTCATCGCCAACTTTAAGATTTGCATAGTCAGGACGAATATCCATCAAAGCACTTATTGATTTTCTGGAGTGACCTACAGCTATATCCTGAAACAATTCACCTACCAGATAGAACAGCATAACTGCTACACCTTCTGGATACTCTCCAACGAAGAAAGCACCAATGGTAGCAATACTCATCAAAAAATGCTCACTGAATACCTGACCGCGGGCAATACCTTTTATTGCTCTTAAGACAACCTCTCCACCAACTATGATATAACTAATAATAAACAAGGTAAGCTCAAGCCAATTTTGGAAATTAAAGATGATTCCCACGGCAAATATTGCTCCACCGACCACAAGTCTTATGATTTCTTTTTTGTTGACACCTTCTTCTTCCTCTTCGTTATTTTCGTTTATTTTGGTCTTGGAGTTATTCTCCTCAAAAATGACCTTTACATCTGGCTCTATTTTCTTTACTATGCCTTCAATCTTCTCATTTAACTCAGAGCGGTAGACTTTCGGACTTATTTCCAGTGTTAGTTTCTTCGAAACAAAATCTACTGCAGCAAATTCAACTCCTTCTAGACCGCTTATTTCTTTTTCCATTTTAGCTGCACAATTCGCGCAGCCAAGTCCTTCAAGCATTACTATGCTTTTGTTCACCTTTTTCTTCTCTGCATCAACTATTTTAACATCCGGCTCAAGTTTATTTACAATGGATGTTACTTCTCCAAGAATTTTACCAAATTCCTTTTTATCGACCGCTTCAATTGTCAGCTTCTTAGATACAAAATCAACGGTCGCACTATTTACTCCTTCAAGGTTTTGTGTTTGAGCTTCAATCTTTGCAGCACAATTCGCACAGTCAAGTCCTTCAAGTATTAATACTTTTTTATTGCTCTTGTTAACGGATTTTTCTTTCACTACCACATCCGGTTCGTGCTTGTGCACTATGGTTTTAACTTGCTGTAATGTATTCTTATACTCTTGCTCTGATTCAGTTTCTAAAGTCAATGTCTTGTTCATGAAGTTCATATAGGCTTTGACTCCATTTAATTTATTAACCTCATCTTCAATTTTAGCTGCACAATTTGCGCAATCTAAACCTTCTAAAATTACTTCCTTCTTTAACATTACTGACCCTCCTTTACTTACTTTCTTCTGAAATATGAATTAATCCCTGGTCAAATATTTGCTTTACATGTTCATCTTCAAGAGAGTAGAATACAATCTTTCCTTCTCTTCTGCTCTTTACTAGTTCAGCCTGCTTTAAGACTCTTAGCTGATGTGAAATTGCTGATTGGGTCATATTTAATAAGAATGCAATATCGCAAACGCACATCTCTGATTCATCTAATGCCCAGAGTATCTTAATTCTTGTTGAATCTCCAAAAACTTTAAATAGTTCTGCTAGATCATATAGAGTTTCTTCTTGAGGCATTTTTTCTCGCACTTTATTTACAATTTCCTCATGTATTACATCACAGTCGCATCTTTCAATTGGTTGAATTTTTTTTGCCATATTTATATCACCTCCTTATCATTCAATTGAACACTTGAATAAGTTTTCATATATATTATAAACCTCAATTCTCCGTTTGTCAATAAAAACATATGAGTAATTGTTCAAGTGTGTTTATCTTTTAGCTTTAAGGTCAAGACCGCCACCTCTAAGCGCAGCGTAGGTGGGTTTTAATCAGGTGGAGTAGACTCTCCATCTGATTCCCCGATGTTTCAGCTTGCTGAAACGAGTTCACTTATTAGATTATCCCCAAGTATAAATAGAAAAGAACCGCCCATCAAGAAGTATTTCTCCTCAATCGGCGGTCAAATTCGTTTTATTTTTCTATATCAATTTCTACACCAGATTTAAATTCAATAGTTAGTTTATCATCATAGACCGTTATTTTCTCTATAAGTCTCCTTACTAGTTGCTCATCATACTCCTCAAGGAGGATGGATTATTCATTAATGAATTTTTCCATATCTTCTAGCCTTTGCTTGGAGCCCTTTTTGCCAGCTTCTTCTGCTAAAGCCTTATGCCTTTCCTCTCTGAGCCTGTAAATCTCATCGGCTATATCGTTATAATCTTCTTTGGAATTGGCCAGCCTCAAAAGGTCTTTTTGTAATTCCTCTAGCTTTTTATCTATCTCGGAAACAATATTATTGTCCGTTTCACTTATCACTGTTTCTATATTTTCCTTTAAGGTAATCAAAAAGTCATCTTTTTGCCCAAGTAGCTTATTAATTGCATCCACCGTAGCTAAGCCTATCATGTCCTCTTGTACAGTTCGAGAATGACAAGCTAACCCTGTATTCTCAAGCCTACTGACACATCTCCAAACAATCGATTTTTTGCCTCTGTTATTCCAATGAACTCTACGGTATATTTCACCACACCGTTTGAAACTGCGACTTTTTGCACGAAGCCCCACGCCCGTTTCCGGGGCGAAAAGTGGTAGAGATTTAGACCCCCCTACCCCAGAAACTGCAGATAATCTCAAAAGTTAAGTAATTCTTTAGTTTTCATGAGATTTTTTGCATCTATTTAAAGCCGTTAATCGGCATAGTTTTCAAATTTGAGTATTAACCCTTTTCTAGAAAAGAGGCGAGTGTTTTAATTTATCTGTCAGTCAAGCGAATGATCTGACAATTTGCTGTTATTCTATCTAACAGAGTCTGGCAAAGATGTTTGTCTTCCACTGCATCTAACCATGCAGATATTTCACGATTGGTAATAAAAATGATACTTCTTGTTTCATTAAGAAAAGTAACTGCTCGATAAAAAGCCTGCAACTCTGAGCTGGTTGGTTCTAGATAAAATACATCATCAATAATAATCAAGTCGCATTCCCGCATATAGGAGAAGGTTGCTCCCGCTTTTGGGTTTATATCTTTGTTCTCTACAATAGATACAAAAGTGTCAATGGATGTATAGTAAGTTTTATGTCCATTGTCGATCACTGTTTCTCCAAGATGAACTGCAAGACTAGTTTTGCCTGTCCCGCATTTACCAAGAAGAATAACGTTTTGTTCTTCATTGAGCCACGTCAGATGGGATAATTGTTTTATCTGCCATTCCAAACCTTTGTTTAAATTCGATAATTCAAATACCTTGTTGGGAAGTTTGCTTGCCCTTCTTAGCTTGATCTGCTTTTGTCTGGCTCGTATCTCTAGTTCTTTTTGTAATATCATCTGAAGATAATCTAGATTGGACAGTTTCTCATCATTCAAATCAATATATCCCCTGGCAATATTCCATAGATCTAGCTTCTTAGCCAACTCGCGAATTTCAGTTATATTAGCCATCGATTTCCCTCCTTATCTCCTTGCTACGTGTCAGATGGTTGAAATACTGTTGATTTGGTAAGAACTTCTTTGCTATCTGCTCACCATGCTTATACATTATGTAAGCCAAAAGTTCATAGGCATTGCAGCGTTCAGTCTCAATACAGTATCTTATCCCATCAAGCATTTGCTCCATCGAATAAAACTTCGTCATGCGATTTAAGCGAATGCAATGGCTATTAAAATATTTTGGTTGTTCCTGTTCCATCCGCCGTATAAATTCCTGAGCGATTTCATGCTCTGCAAAATATTGTTTTATAAGAGCATGAGAAACCCTGTTTCTGTTATTATTTCCTTCAGGTTTGAATATCTGTCCAGTATCTTCTGTTGCTGGATACTTAGCTAATAATTCATTAGTATCAGTATCATAAAATAGAAGTATTTCACCATCATCCTCTATACGTATGCGTTGATATGCATCCATCACACCGACATCAATCTGATAACGATTCCCTTTATAGCTGACCACTCCATTGGAATCAAAGGATGCTACAGTACTTGATACCTCTGAATATGGTTTAACATGAATCAGCTGTTTTTGTTCTTCAATAAACATTTCTCGTGGCACTTTTCTAGTCACAGTATGAACTCTCCCGTTGCCTTCTCTATCCAACCATGCAAGAGCTGCACTGTTAAGACTGTCAATTCCGGTGTACATCCTTCCCTCTAGAAAACTTTGCTTGGCATATCCAATTACCTCTTCTACCTTGCCCTTACTCTGAGGGTCTCTTGGCCTGCATAATGAAACACTGTAGCCGATACGCTTTACATATTCTTCAAAGGCCGGTACGAATATGATATTCCCAAGATTTTCGCTTACTACATAGACCCGGTCAAGATCATATAGAATTGTCTGAGGACTTCCTCCAAAATACTGGAAAGCATAATTGTGAGCTTTTATAGCTGTATCGGTCGTGAAGGGATCCGGTGAAAAGTAAGCAAATTTCATTCTGCTATAACTCAGAACCATGCAAAAGAAATATACCCGCACAATTCTTCCATACATATCTTTAAGTTTATATTGACCAAAATCAGCCTGTGCTTCATATCCTGGTGGCGAGACTTCACGTGGTGAGATTTTCCGCTTACTGGTATGTTGATACCCGTGCTGTTCCCTTAGGGCCTTCATATAGCGATAAAAAGTAGCTCGTTTAACTTGTAAATCAGGAAAGGCTTCAATTAATTTAAGATAAATATTGGTATCTCGGATTTGTGGGCATATTTTCAATTGCTCTAATATGTACTGTCGATAATTATCCATATGATACTTTTCCTGCTCAGCTTCCCTAGCATAATCCTCTTTGCTCATATTCCAGTATTTACTGACAGAAGTATAGGTGATCCCCAGCGCTTTAGCAGTTTTGGTCTGGGCGAGTCCGAGTTCTTTGTATTCTTGGATTTTTTGGTATTGCTCGATACCAATCATGTTTTTCCTCCTTTAGTTTATTATTAAAGCTAGAATACATGTACCAACGCAAACATAGGCATCACCTCCCCGGATGCTTTTTCACTAAAATAAGGCTTTTGGGTCATTTACTGACTTCAAAAGCCTTATTTATAACTCAATATTAAATTATTATGTTAACATAGCGCTTATATATTTGGTAAGACAATAAATCTGGTATGTTCATATAAGTCGAATTTTTTGAAATATTGTTCTCCTTTAATATTTGTACTTTTATACAACAGATTAGCTCTTGAGTCAGTCTAGAAGATATCTAATTATCTCTCATATATACAATCTTGTATGGTGTACGGTCAGAACAGTAAATCATTATACATTCATACACCTTATCCAGCCCTTCTTGAGAAACTCTCTCTTCTCTTTTTTATCTAATACCTCCGAACAACTTTCCCAATCTATATGTTCAACTCCCATATTGTACCTATTCTCAAATGGATGTTTTTCGGGTACATTATCTATTATCTCAAGAGCCTTCTCTTGCTCTCCTATGGCTACATTTATCCATACATCTTCGAGAACATCTGGCAATTGTCCAAATACATTATATATATTTCTTAATCTCTGAGATAATAAGTTATGAACCCTGTCTTCTACTGAATCTTTATATCTCATATTATAGACAAAAATAGTATCATGCACTTGTCCAATCCTTTGTATTCTCCCTTTCCTTTGCTCTAATCTTGTAGGATTCCAAGGTAAGTCAATGTTAATTAATGACCCAAGAGTTTGTAGGTTTAAGCCTTCACTTGCAGAATCTGTTCCAACAAGTATCCTCAAGTCTCTACTTTTTACCATTGCTTTTAGTTCTTCTTTTTCTTTTCTCTTAAATACTCCATCTATAAAAATACCAGACTTATCTCCTCCTGCATACAAGCCTATAGTTTCTCCATCAAACTCCTTTGAAAGATTCTCAGCTATCCATTTTGCAGTATCAAAGTATTGAGAAAATATAATTGTACCTCTTTCAATCCAATTTTCATCTCGGAGTAACTCCACTGTTTTATCATACTTAGGGTCTGTAGCCTCACTGGTTTCAAGAGCTCTTACATACTTTTCTAATAGTTCTGTTTCCATAGGTGTAAGATTTTTTATATCAGATTCTATTTTAACTTCTTCTTCTTCATCTGATATCTCCTCCGATATTTCATCAAAGGATGTATTCCAACTATTCAACATTTTTAATCCTGTGTTTTTTCCTGCTTCTATAGAGCTTCCTATCCTCTTTAAAAGCAATGTTTTCAAAAAACCAGAGCTTTTTGACCTTTTTCCAAGTTCTATACAAAAGTCTTCAGCATATTCATATGCTTCTTTTAGGTAAGATGATAATACAAGAGCCTCATCATCATCTTCTCCTCTAAGGTCAACATCTATCCTCTTTAAATATGGTTCATTTGTTTCTGGATTTATAGTCTCTTCTAAGTATTTACGCTCTCTTCTAACAACATGTCTTATATAAGGATTATATTTTGCATAGAAGTCCCCAGTTAGTAATACTCCTATTCTCTGAGCTTCTCCCCTGGTTAGTTCTATAAATGATTTCTTATACACAAACTCATGGTCCTTCATACCTGCTTTCATTCTAAGGGAAGCAAATGTGGCATTTTCATGGGCTGGTGGAAAGGGGTTTCTTATCCATTCCCAATTTTCAGGATTAAAAAACTCCATTTTTTCTTTTCCCATGATTAGGTTTAAACTATAAGCAATTTTACTTCTCTTTCTCCAATAAGAAGAAGCACTTCCGAGAACACTATCATTCTTTTGGGATAATATATTCAGCAAATCCCATAGTTCTATTGGATACATTTGAATTGGAGTAGCTGTTGCAAGTAGCATACTTTTGGTTTTAGCTGATGCCTCTAATAAGAATTCATATAGATTATTAGGGTCAGGACTAAGGTGTTCCTTTCCTTCTCCTAAGTTCTTTCTTCTGGCCCTATGTGCCTCATCCACAATAATGCATTCATAATCCTTGCTTAATAGGTGTTCAATAATCGGTGACTTAGCAACAATTAGACCTTGAGATATGATACCTACTCTACGGGGACATTTTTTTATATCCTCTAATCCACGATTAGGATATTCAAAACCATTTTCATCTACCCAAACTTTACCATTCCATACAGCTGATGGCATATCTAATAGTGTATTCATTTCATCTTGCCATTGCCATATTAGGGTTTTGGGTACAATAATGAGTATAGGTTTATCTCCATACAGAGCCATTAATTGTGCTGACATAGCAAGTTGAATTGTTTTTCCAAGTCCTACTTGGTCTGCTAATATATATCTTGCACCATGGGATTTCTTATGGTCCCTAAAAGCTAAATCTACAAAGTATTTTTGATGCTCCCATAGTCCTAAGTGTTCTCTGTAAACAGGAGATTCCACTGCTGTACTTGGGACTTCTACATCATCTTTTTCTCTCCATTCTTCAACACTTTCTATAACTCTACGCTCCGAAATCCTTTTTATATCTTCTATTACAAAATCAGATAAGGGTATTGCTGATTTATCATTCCATAAGGCATCAAACTCTTCCTGAACCCAATCTACAGCTTCTTTAGAATCGTCTTCCCATACTAATTCATAATTTAAATCCCAACCAAATTTAGATTCATTTGCACTGCCTAAAAAAGATGTCTTAGAGCCATCTGTCATAGTAATTACCCCTGCTTTTCCATGAATAAGTCCAAACTTCTTATCAGGTAACACTCTCACTTCCATTTTTCCACTGGACAATAGTTCATATAACTTTTTAAACCTATGAGATGAACCTGGGAGTTCCTCAGGCTTAAAATCGCACCACTCTTTTCTCATGGCATTCTTAGCAAGTATAGCTGTTTGAACATCCCTTTCATCTAAGCCTGAATTACATATGACTTTAACTTTCCCTTCTATTTTTTCTATTTCTTCACCAGCTACTTCAAGAATTGAAGAACTAAAATATCCAGCTATTCTATCGTATGATTTAGCGTTTTTTAGCTTTTTATTTAGAAGAGAGCCTGATAAAGACTCTCTTCTTGAAGAATATCGATTAATCATAGATTGCACCCCTATACTCCATCATTTTTAAGTGCTTCTCTTAAAAGTCTCGCATTATAAGCGTGTTCCTTCCAATGTTCCATGTGTCCTATATATTCTATTCTTGATACAAAGTTCAATAGTTCTATCATTATAGGCTTCTTATACCAATATTCATTATTCTTTTGGAATGTAGATTTTAGATAAGTTAAGCCTTGAGCAGTGGAATTAGATTTACCAACTTCATTGATAGCTACTAATAGATGCCTTGCTATAGTAGAACCAAACCCTTCATCACCAATAAATTTCATCTTAAATTCAGAAGGTGTCATAAACCTTGCTGAATTGGCTCTAAAGCTTTGAAACATATTTGTATAATCTTTAACTCCAAATCCTCTTGCTAACTCCTGATAGTCACCAACTTTATATATATTGTTCATTTCAAGTTCTAAGCCTCTAACAAAGAATCTTTCTTCTTTAGATAAGTCTCTCCATATTAACTTATCAAACCCATCAGGAATTAAATAATCATAGGCTATATTTTGAGCCTTATTAATAAGCTCTTCTATAGGATTTTCTTCTTTACTGTCCCTTGGTTGACTTAGCCAATAAGGGATGTCTATACCTTCAATGTTCTTATAAGTCGTTATAACTTTAAGGGCAGCTGCATATGAAGCAAGAAGAAAATCTGCGTCATTGAAGTCTGGGTCTTCCTTATCATTTAAATCCTTCATAGAATCTATTATTGATTCTACCTCATCCTTGATTTCATCATATAGTTCGTCTCTATAGATTTTTTCTTCAGAAGTTTGTTTCTTTAAAGTTAATAAAACCGTTCCTGAGACATAGTTTCCTTGCTTAAGGCCACCAGATTCTGTTTCAGTAGATATGGTCCAGGCAGATATAACCCTTAACCCTGCTGACCAAAGTATCATTGCAAGTTCTGACCAAACTTTCACATCTTGATGGGTAAACATAACTACCTGTGTACCATTATCAGGCATATGATTAGATAAATTTTTATATATTTCTATCATACTTTCATTAAAACTTTGTCCTACTCCTCTTACTGCAAGGATTCTCTTAGAATCTGTATACCATTCAGGAAAAGCCTTCTCAAGTAACCTTTTATCCCATGCCAAGAAAAACTCTGTAAGCTCGTGATAATTAACAGCATCTGCATATGGCGGGTCTGTTATCCAAATATCATTCATCTCATTTATATTTCTTGCATCAATAGTTCTTATGGATTTATTGTTTCTTAAAATATAATTATTAATGTTAAAAAACCAAGTTACATTTAATGCACTCAATGCTCTACTTCCATAAACATATAAAGTATTTAAAGATTGATTATAAAATGTATGCTCAGCTTTTTCGTTTCCTACACTGGAATTCCAATGACTCAATGAAGAATTATAATCAACACATTTATTTAATCCTAATATACCTATTATATTTTCTACTTTTTCTGTCGTATTTAAATATATTTTTTCTGAAATCAGGCCATTAACCAACAATTGTCTTGGATTAAACAATTGATGCCAGTATTGCCATCCTCTTTCTCTCATAGGCTGGTCTGTATTATAGCCTTCTTCAATCATCAAAGAAGGAATATACCCCTTTTCTTGCCATTTATTAAATCTTTCAGATAATAAATCAATTACCTTTTTTTCTCTATCTAAATCCTCCTTAGTAGGTGCTGTATAATACCTTTCTGTCTTTAGCTTTCCTTTTTCGTCTATATAGTTTTTTACATATCTTATGGCGTATAATCTTTCTTGAAAAACATCATCTTTTCGTGGTATAAACTCATGTTTCTCCCATCTTCTTAACCCATAAACAGTATTACCTTCTGCATCTTTTCTGTCTCCCCTAATGGCATATATAGGGGTTTCCATTTCACAGTGTGGACAATAAACCTTGTTGTTTCTAATGGTTATATTCTTGTCTGATTCCTTAAACTGTTCTTTTGTAGCATCTTGTACTATATCAATATCAAATCCATCTATACCATTATCTTTTAGTATTGCTACTGTTTTTGTTCCTTTTCCAATGACCCAAGATGGGGCTAAGGGTACTTTGTATCCACATTCTGGACATATGGTTTCATTACAATAAAGATAAGAATCTGCCCTATGTCCTTTTTCATTATGCTCAATTTTCCACTCAACAATCTGCTTGTCTACTTCCTTATATACCTTTTCTTGAAATTCTCTTAATTTTTCTACTTCTTCATCTGATGCTCCTGCTATATTTAGCGATGCCCAGGTAAGTAGTGATGCTACAGGATTTAAATCAGAAGCATAAACATCTGCCCCCATCCTGGCAGCCTCAAAAGGTATGCTTCCTCCTCCTGCAAAACAATCCCCTACCCTTGGCGTATGACCATATCGCTTTTCTCCTAATTCCTTAATTAGCTCTTGTAGCGAAGAAGCATTAGTCCCTAAATGCTCATTTATTTCTTTCCAAGCATTTTCTGTAAGATTTTTTACATGTTCTGGTCTGTCACAATAAACTAACTTTTCATCATAAGTCAGTCTATTAAATGCTAATTTTTGAAGTTCTTCCCTTTCTTCCATAGATAAGCCTTGTATGTACTTAGGTTTCTCTTCTGTTGATTCAGAATCAAAATACTTTGCTCTTTCTTTTTTATTAAGTATTGAATATAGTTCTTTCATGGTCAAGTTTTTAGACTTTCTAAGATATAAGCCTTCATCATCCATTGTCAGTATTTTTAAAAATATTTCTCTATCTTTTACAGGATTATCTGATACAGGCATAAGAACCCCAAGGAGTGTAGCTCTTACGAGTATAAGAGGTTTCCTCCCCCACCATTTACCAAGTCCCGTAAGAGTTTGTCCTAAGTTAGCTTTCCTTTCTTTATAACTTTCCTTCGATACTTTAGATACTGGAAACTGCATTTCTATAAATGACCTACTATAATCTAACATTTTGCCCACTCCTTCAGTTGTAACCTTATTTAAACAAATCAAATATGTTTAATTGCTTATGTTTTTCATCATCTATTGGATTTTCTGTAAGAGCATATCTGATAGCCTTCCTCCACCCTCTTTTATCATCGGCTTGACCTGTTACTGCATTTGTCATGGTAAAAAGCCACCAACGTTCTTCTCTACTAAGCCCCAGCCAATTCTTTAGGGCTACGGGTATTAGTTTAGGGTCCGAATCTTCTATTGCCCATAGCAAGAGTACCATTTCTTTTCCCAAAAGCCTGTCTACTGGTATTTCCCCTATCTTAAATCTTCCTACAAGTATATTATTTTCCCTTAAAGTATTGTTAAACTCTTGCTGTAATGGATCTTTTACTAAATCCCATTTATGTTTATCTATCCTGACCTTCAGCGATTTATAATCTATATCGCTTTGTTGAACCTCAGAATCATCCCAGTCAAATCGTTCATAAACTGCGATTTTTTGATTTTGGCTTCTTGGAATTACAACAAAAAAATGATGCTTCGTTTCCTCTGGAATATATCCAAAACCTAATGCTTGGATTTTAGACATTACTTAAAACCTCCTACTGTCTATTGCAAAATCTTGTTCTTGTATTGTTCTATTATTTCTTTATTGTCTGATACCCACTCTTCAAATACCTGTCCGCTATCAAAAATTACTTTGTTGATTGTAATGTGAGTTTCAAAACTCTTGTCATCAAAGAACTTATCAATAAGACCCTTTAACTCTTCCACAAGATTTTCAGGTTTTTTAATGTAAAAATCCCCCATAGTCAACTCAATAAATCCTGTATTTGTACCACTACCTTTTTCTGTTATTCCAATAGTTACACCTGAAACAGATAAATCATATTTACTTAACTTTTCTACCACATTAAATGTTTCAGTTGTATTATTAGATACTATTGGCTCTATTAAATGGACAGGTTTCTCTTTATCTATTTCAAACTTTTTCTCTTTTACTTCTATTTGCATTACATCTGAATAAACCCCAAGACTTTCATTAAAAGCGATGGCTTGAATAAACTTAGCTCCTTCAGGAATAATAAAGCTTTCTTCATAAACTCCTCCACTTTCTTTAGGGTTAGAGCCATCAGTTGTATATCTGATAGTAACATTTGGTGATGTAGCTTTTAGTTCTACATTGGATTTTCCATCCTTGTCATAAATTTTATGTTGTAGATTAATCTTTCTTGTCCAGTATTCTACAGGACCTGTAGTATTTTTTCCTGTACTATCTACACATAAAAATGATAACTTTAATTCTTTAGTTTTAAAATTATGAATATCCTCAACTACCATTGAAGCTTCTGTAGCATCCCCATTAATTTCATAATGTACCCTATCCCCATTATGAGGTTGTATCTTCAAAGTAACTTCACCTGTGTTTTTATCTTCGCCTATTTCTCTAACAAATACAGATGTTTCTGGAGCTGGGGGCTCTTTATCTAAATATCCTCCCGTTTCTATCCAAATCCCCTTTCTCAACATGTCGTCTCTTAAATCTTCTAATGCTCTTGGGTTATGCCATGGCCATGCTGTAATAGTAGCTACTCTCTCTTTTAAGTTATTCCATGTCATTTGCCTTTGAGTGAAAATCCTATCTTCAAACATCCCCCTAAACTCTTCAGTATCCGTTTGCTTAGTAAATTTCATGACCTTAATAAGTAGGTCTCTAATTTGGTCTTCAACATCATAATTATTTTCGTTAAACTTCATTTCAAAATCATCATTTGTAAGTCCTCTACGCTTAGGATAATGCAATGTCACAAAAGTTTCCCTTGTAGCTTGCAGTAGTTGAAGATTAACTTTATCAAATAAATCTAACGCTTGTTGATATTGTGGGTCGTTTTCTGGCAACTTTTCCTCATTGTTCATACGGTAAATAATAGTTTCCATAGCTTTATACTGTTTTGCAATATTTATTAGTCCTTCCATAGAAGAACGCTGTCCAGAAAGAAACATAACTCTATTTTTGTAGGTAGTATCCTCAAAAAACTTCTCAATATCTGGATTTAAACCTTTATTTCCTGGATATGGCTCTGTAAGTATTAGGGTAATTTTATCTTTTTTTAATTCAATTTCTTCAATAGATGGGAAAACTAATACTTCTTGATAACAATCTGATAACTTAGGCCTAAATTTATCTTTTAATATATCCTTGATTTTTTGCTTAGCTACTTCATAAGAATAAGTATTTACTAAATCTAAAAGCTCTGCATTTACATTTTTTATATCTTTAAAAAATAATCTTTCATTTTTATCTGTATATAGGTACCAAGCCTTAACCTTATATTCTTCTAAGGCTGACTTAAGTCTTGTAATATCTCTACCTGGTTCTGCCATATATCCTATCAGCTCTTGTATGGATAAACCTATAATTGCATTAGTCACATTAGCAAGAGAAGATACTAAAATTAATTTACTTAGGTCTTCCATATCTGTACTTTTTGCTTGTTCATCCATTATCTCTGCAACAGACATCCCTTGATTCGCAATGTCATGGGATATTGCATTGGATAACCTTGGTTTTATAGACTTTACCATTGGCATTAATTCTTTATCATTTAAATTCATGTCAAAAGCATTAATTAAATATCTATTTTTAGCTTTTATATCACCACTATAAAGGTCCCTTACCATCATTCTCGTTAGTCTAATAAACCCTCTTGTTTGCTGGAATCCTGGATTCTCCTTAAATCTTGCAAATAAATCCCTAATTGACGGATGAAAAGGATAGGATGTATAAATACCTTTTACTATTTCCTCAGGAGAATAGTTTGTATATCCCATTTGCCTTGCTTCAACAACTGCTCTTCTATATTCCATTGCAATTTTATCGATATCTTCTTTTTTTCCTACTTTTTCAAATAATCTTGTTCTCAAGATATTATAAAGGTCATCTGTATTAGCCCCTACTGGCTCGATATTGATTGCGGAACGCTCAATTTCATTTTCAAGTTCCTTAAAAGATTTTTGTAAAAGTTGGGAACCTTCTTCATAAGTAGCTTGTAAGTCAGAAACAACAATACAAACATTATGAAGTTCTGCTTTTCCTACTGCATTAAACAAATTTGCAAGAGCAGTCGTTGTAATATCTGCTACTGTACCTGTTCCTACTGGTATTGTTTTTGCATTTTGTAGATAAGGTGGAAGCTCATCAAGTAAAATTAAAGTTGGAGTCTCACTTTTAAGTAAGTTAATCCAGGCAGATTGTCCTGGGGCCATTAAAGGTGTATAAAAACTATTAAACAACTCTTTTTTACCAAGTTGTTCTGCTATTTCCCCCCATATTCCGAATTCTAAATAACTTTCCCTTCCTGTATAAGCTACTACTCTTATGTCCGAATCTACATTGGCATACTTACCATTTAAAATACTTTTTCTTATCTCTTTGTTTTTCGCGAGGACTCCAAGTGCAACCATATTGTGCGTTTTTCCCCCGCCCATAGCTTGAGTTAGTTTAACCAGACCACTTGATGCTTTCCCTTCAAATCTCTTAAATGCAGTATCAAATAATAGTTCCATTCCTTCTGTAATAAAAGTTTCTTCAAAAAATTGCTTGCCGTCTATGGAACCGTCCAGTAAATTACTTAGGTCAAGTGTATCGTCTCTTTTTGTCTCATCAAATACACTTTCCCTTGGCTTACAAGCTTCAAATAAGGTTTTCATTTTTATTTACCTCCTAAGTAACGTCTAATATTAATTCTGTTTTTTATCCAATATTGATTTGAAAATCATTCTCTTAAAAAAACATCAATTTTAAATCATAATTATAATTAATAAAACGCTTAATACTTGAGCAACATCTTTCTGAGTTTTATTATCATCAATCTCTTTAGGAATAGAATTTCTCCAATGTAGCCCTCCCGATATCTGCAATGGTTGGCTAGGCATTCATTTCCTAGTTATCATGTTGTGAAACAAGCATTAACTCCGTTTGGTATCATCCATTTCCATGATATCACAGACGTCGCATTTTAACGCTATACAGATTTTTTGTATTATTTCTGTACTAACATTTTCATTTTTACCAAGCTTTGTTATCGTAGCAGAACTAATACCTGCAAGCTTCTGCAAGTCCTTCTTTTTCATATCTCTATCAATAAGAAGCTTCCAAAGTTTTTTATAACTAATTACCATTGTAATCACCTCTATCTATGTATAATTACATAATATCATTGGCCTCATTATATTGCAAATAATTTCTTTACATACGCGCGATTTTTGATTTGTACTTAGCATTTATAATTCTAAACCCAGTATAGGACAAGTTTATAAGATATTACATCCATCTTATTATCTCAACTCTAACAAAATCATCTATTACGGCAACTCAATCCAACCGTTTACTGCTTAATTTTGACCAAAAATATACCCCCGATATGTTCCCATATACACATATCGAGGGTATAAATTGAGTTGATAGAATTGCTATCACTTTATGATACCCAGAATCTTCAAGGCTTTTCGAACTTATATCTTAGACATACGCAAATAGCTTCTACATGCACCAACCTATCTGGATTGATGTTTTATACTGATTCTTACTTTTTCTACTACATTTTTTCTTTTTCTTAGTGGAATCGTGCTTCTTTATACTACATCTAATATAAGTTGCGAATTATAACATCTGTTTGGAGCTTAATATTGGTATGCCAGAAGTTATATTCATCTAGCTTTTGGCTTGCTTCATTATAAACTGGTTTTGTTCCGGTCGGATCCTTAATAGTTACAATGAGACAGAACTCTTGGCTTGGTACAGTACCTTCCATTTGAGACTTAACTTCTATGTGATCTCTGTAAAGACCTTTTATATTAAGATACCAATTCTTGTCCTTCGTTAAGTACTTAAGCTTGTTACCATCAGTCATTTCAGATAAATCGACTGCATACTTCTTGACAGGATAATACTTATCTCCATACTTAATCAGTAATCTTTCTTTAAGAGCAAATTCATCCGTATTGCTTCTCATTTTCTTCTTGCTGTAATAATTTTCAAGAAGCACATTCTGAGAACCATCTCGTCCTACTGGATTAAGAATATTTCTTTTGGATGTGTCCCTATCCTTCTTAGCATCATATGTACCCATTTTAATATCTACATTAGATTGGCAATACTCTGCTCTCTGTGTCGAGTCAAGAATTGGGTTGTATACCAAGGTTACAATGATTTGTCCCGTAAAGTAATCTCCATCCACAAGACATTCAGGCATAGGAAAGTCCATTATATCAATGTACTCACCCTTTGCAATTTCATCACGCAAGATCAAGGTAACTTCGTAAGGTGAATTATATAAAATTTCTCTTACAGACTGTGGTTTCCCGAATCCCACTTGATTTACTCTTTCAGTTACTGGAACTCTTAGATTTTCTGAATAACTTGCAGAATGGACAATCAGGGCCTTGATTAATAAGGGATCAAACTCTTCTTCCATTTCTTGATGTAAACCTGCCGCGAGTGATGCAATACGAGGTGTAGAATAACTTGTTCCCACTGATTGACAGATTGCACCATCCAATCCGAATGATCTCACCCCTGTTATAACCATCCTTCCTGAAGCATCTACACCAGCATTTCCGCCATAATGTACTATTTCTGGTTTAATGATGTAGGATGGTCCACGGCCAATTCTTGTAAATGGTGATGGATTATCAATCTCAGCTAAATCTAGTGCGGATTTTTTATGTGCAATAGATCCGACCACTATAGATCTTACACTGTCAGCGCCTTGATGGATCTTTCCTTTTGGATGACCCGTCTTAAAATTTTTACAGTTTCCCGCAGATTTACAGATTAAAACTCCATACTGATCCTGCAAAGCATCTAGTGCAACAGCAAAATCGGAGAAGCTATATTCATCCACTTCATTGATAATGCTAATTGACAGATTCCACACTTTCACATCTCTGTAATGGGCTTTGACAGCCTCTTGGCTGTTTCGAATTAACTCATCTTCTTCGATGCCTTCCTTATCAGTATCTGGATAAACACAAGCATCCAGAACTTGAACACCCTCAGTACCGACCCACTTTTTGCCTTCCAAGTGATCACCATAGATAACTACTCCTGAAACAAAAGTTCCATGATCTTTTTTTACATAAGGTTCTGGATATGCAGTATATCGCTCTTCTACAAGTCATGGTTTCACATGAGGAATATCAGCTATTCCGTTATCTAAAATGCCCACTATCGCATACTTTTTTCCTTCTTTAGGAGTTAAAATGTTAATCGTTGCTTCATCTTTTTCCATATCAAGAGCAACTGTATATTTTGGCATAGGCTCGATGGAAAAAATAGCTTCAAAGATTTCATTTTTATTAAGAGTCATAAACTCATCAAGTTTAACACCCTTAACATTGTAGACTACATGGCTTGGTGAATAATTGGTTCTGATTACTTCGTGGCCAATTTGCTTCATTGATCTTTCAAAGTAGTTTCTAATTGCTGTATTTTGCTCGTAATTTTGAAAATCAATGAGTTTAACTTTATAGTCAACAGACTCAGCACTTTCGCTCTTGGCAATTATAGGTTCAAAGTCAGATATGTTTTCAATTGCAGATATTGCGTGGGCATATCGCTGAGTATTCTTTAAGCGCTCAAGTATTTTATCTACTTCTCGAGAGTCATCTACTTTGATAATTAGCTCATCTTCATCCGCCAATCCTAATACATTATTATCTGTACCAGTCCTAAATAAGTTGCTCACTTCACATCTATGGGTTTTTGCCGTTGCATCGTCGATAATTCTAGTCTTGAAAACGAATGGAATTAAAGAGTTATCCCTTTCCTTCTTTAACACTTTCGTCCTAAACTCCTGAAATGTATCAACAAAAACTCTGGACTTGATCTGTAGTTCTTCTGGACTTAATACGAATTTAGGTGGATCTCCTCCTCCACCAGCTTCAACTCTCATATTGTCTACTTCTCTTTTAGCAAAAAATTTAATTGGTAATCTTTCATCAGCCATTTTTACACCGCCCCTTCTTTCACTCTGGAGAGTTCGCTACATCTCTCACCTTCCTAATCGAAAAATCATAGTTATCGCAAATTTCCTTTTGTGTCACCCCATATTGCAACAGGTATTTAATAAAATCATTCTCACTGATAATCTTATGGTTTCTATATAAATACACTTCATGCAATATATCCCAATTATGAGTCATATCCTTTTTGTTTATGATGGATTTCTTTATTGCGTTACTTACTACTGTTTTGACATCTGCATGGCTAATACCATCTAAGGCGGCTGCCAGCATTTCCAGTTTCTTTTCATTCTCCATCACATTACTGTTTGTATTCTTTGTATACAACTTGATCAGCTGCATGATCTCTTCTTTGTTAGGCTTCTCTAATGTAATAATCTTAGAGAATCTTCTCCAAACAGCTGGATCCAATAATTCATGATGATTGGTTGCTGCAATTAAAATACTGTTTTGACTAAAATCATCAATATTTTGAAGCAAGCTGTTCACAACCCTTTTTAACTCTCCCAGTTCATGCTTGTCATCCCTAAGTTTTGCTACAACATCAAATTCATCAAGGAATAAGATACAGTCTCTTTTCGAAGCATAGTCGAAAATTCTCCTTATGTTCTTTGCTGTGCTTCCTAAGAGTGATGAGACCAGACCATCAAGTCTAACGGTCACAAGTGGCAACCCCGTCTTATATGCGATAAATCTTGCCACCGTTGTTTTCCCACACCCGGGTGGACCATACAATAACAACGAGCTAACCATATCAATTCCAGCTCGTAAAATCTCATCCCTTTGCCAATAGCTTTTAATAAATTCATCGATCTCATCATGAACATAATGTTTCAATATCGGTACCTCAAATGATTTATCCGGGATAAAGACATCCACCATTTCCATACAGCTTTCAGAATCCACTGGCTTAGTAGAAAAATCATCTAAGGAGGCCATTCTAGTTTTTTTATTCACTAATAGAGAACGTATTTTCTTAGCTAGAGAATCATCACTAGATTTCTCCAGGTTCTCTGCTAGAACTTGGGCATAATTATATACCTTCTCTTTATCACCAATCATTCCACCTTCAATAATTTTCACAATCTCTGTGTACATTTTTCATTCCTCCAGACATACATATTTTAACCAACTGTCGTTCATTTTGTCAATGTATTTGTTATTATTATACGTATTTTCATTATTTGTAATCCGTTTTTGTTATTTTAACTCCGTTATCTGTAATTTCGACTCGGTTTCGTTACTTTTTCAGGAGTCAGTCATTCCTCAAAATAAAAATAACCAAGAAACATTTTTCAATAAAAGCTTCCTAGTTGATCCATTTACACACTTAGATTGATGTGTATTGCTGATATCTATTCATAACATCTTCTGGTATGGTAAATTTCAGATTTTCTTTTTCATCAAAGGCATTATCACCAGTTTTCTAATATAACTGTAGAAAACTTCTTTTCTCTCACATATAAATTTACCTAATACAGAATTACTCTTCGACCCCTAACAAAACTCTAGCAATTCTTTACCTTCATCAAACTCTCTCTTAATTCTTTCATCAAATCCTATAATTTGGGGATTATGATGGTATTGGTAACCCTGACATTTCCTTCTACCCCTAAGCTCCATATATCCATTTCAGCCATTCTCATTAAAAATTCTGCACGTAATAAAAAAACACTCTCCAAAAAGACTCTAGTACATCTATATCTTTTTTAGGTATTGCTCAAAACAAGTGAGTAGAAATCTCCTATAAGTCTTCTGATTCGCTCTATCAATATATCGAGGAATGTTAAGATTAAATCTTTGGCTTTGATTGATTTCACTGTAAGGAATTATTCTCGAATATTTAGAAATTAATATAAATCCGTTGAAACAGTCCATAATTTTTCGGATATCCAGTTCACATATCAAAGCAGTATATACATTTCTCTTTTCACAAAAATCCAAAATTAGTGCACGCACCATTCAGTTGGGTATTATTAACATTCATCCTATCTCCTCAACCCTACTAATTTATCTATTCTGTCCACTCACCCCTACCTAATCTCAGACTCATTTTTACCACAAAAAAACACCCTCGATATGTTTCCACGTACCAATATCGAGGGTTTAAATCGAGTTGACAGATTTACTTTTATTTTATGAAACCCAGTATTTTCAATGCTTACGAGCTTTATTTCTTAGACATCAAGACTACCGTCTCAACGTGTCTTGTATGTGGGAACATGTCCATGAATGTTAGTTCTTTTACTTTGTAGACTTTTTTCATGTCTCTTAGGTTTTCTGCGAGTGTTGTTGGGTTACAGGATACGTATATTATTTTGTCGAATTTTTTGTTGTTTAGGTATTTTACTACGTTTTTGTGTAGCCCTGCTCTTGGTGGGTCTACTACTACGTAGTCTGGTTCTGGGAGTTTTTCTACTATTTCTTTTACGTCACCATCGTGAAATTCTACGTTGTTTATTCCGTTTTTTTCTGCGTTTTCTTTTGCTGCTTGTACTGCTTCTTCCACTAGTTCTACAGCGTAGATGTTTTTAGCTTTTTTGGATAACAAAGAAGCTATTGTTCCGGTGCCGGAATAAAGGTCGAATACTTTTTCTGCGTTTTCTGCGTATTCAAGTGCTGTGTTGTACAGAACTTCTGCACCTTTTGTGTTTGTTTGAAAGAATGACATTGGGCCAATTTTGAATTCGAGGTCGTCTATTTTGTCTATGTAGTAATCATTTCCGT
>Ga0182234_10119_pt1 | contig 32727 bp, 24 predicted proteins | sample hydfratesGB_TM_A_FD_145595 | JGI IMG/M metagenome (GOLD analysis project Ga0182234, IMG submission 145595) | Subsurface microbial communities from deep shales in Ohio, USA - hydraulic fracturing test GB_TM_A | ecosystem: Environmental > Aquatic > Deep subsurface > Shale gas/oil reservoir >...
ATTATTATTGTATAAAAAAACTTGTATCATAGAGATGATGGAAATAATATGATCGAGGTGATCGTGTTGAAAGATAGATACAGTTTTTCTAATCCTAAATTATCTTCTCAATTTGAGTTTATAAAAATAATGAAAGAAGAGAAAAACAGTGAATATATTAAAAAGATTGCAAAGCTAAGGCGAGGCAATACAAAAGAAAACGTTGAGAATAAAAATGGAAAATCAGATTATTAATTATTCTGATAACGAAAAAATAATTGAATTATGTAATTTTGGAATGGATATAGGTGAACATTCAATATTAAAGGATATATCTTTGGATATATCCTTTAATGATATTGTTTTACTATATGGACCAAGAAATTCAGGGAAATCTTCATTATTGAGATCTTTTGTACATCTCAATGAGGAGCTATACAACGACGTTAAAGGTAAAGGCGGAATTTTTTTTGAAGGTAATAATGTAAACGAGTTGGATAGAAAGTATCTTAGGTCACAAATAACCTATGTAGATCCTACATTTGTTGAAAACCTGAATATTTTAACTTTAAGCGAAGTTATAAATCTTTCTTTGGGTTTAAAATTAAAAGATATATCAAAAGAACATTTTGATATTTTGGAAAAACTTGGTTTATCTAAAAAATTTTCTGATTTGGATAATTTAAAAGTTCATAACTCACTTAAGAGTTGGTCAATTGGAGAAAAAATATTACTTATAACTTTTATTTCTTTAGCAAGAAATCCAAAAGTGTTTATGTTTGACTCTATATTAGATCATCTTGATGATTTTTTGTTGAAAGATGTAAAAGAAATTCTATACGACATGAAAAAAGATAGGACGTTGATCATTTCTACAAGAAATCTTAATTTATTCAGTGATATTGCAAATAAAATTATTTTTATTGAAAATGGACAAATACAATATAATGGAACTATGGATAGTTTTATGATGAATTTTCCAAGATAAACTCGCAAATAGCGAGTTTATTTTTTTATATTTCTCTGATATAATAAGGTTAACTAACTAAAAATATGAGGTGATGCTTTTTGGCTATTGTATCAATATTAAGTGGTTTTGCAAGCATGATATTGGCTATAAAAATAACTAAAAAAGTTCATTGGGCCATGCTTGTAGCCATTATAGTTACCAGCTTGATTTCCATGAACACTAATTTTATTTTTGAAAGTGCCAAAGTTACTGCGATAACATCTAATTTTTATGAAGTTTTGGGGGTTATATTTGGGATATACCTTTTATCTGATACAATGAGAACTTCTGGGAATTCTGAAAAATTTGCTTTGCATATAAAGCATCTTTTCAACGCCAAACAGGCTATAGCTTTTATGCCCATGTTTTTAGGGCTTTTACCGATGCCTGGTGGTGCTATGTTTACAGCCCCTATGGTTAAAGATATTTCAGACGAATCTGGGATATCTCCTTTGAATGCTTCTGTTATAAACTACTGGTTTAGACATTCAATGGAATTTTTTTGGATTCTTTATCCAGCAATAGTTATGGAAAGTGCTTTAACTGGAATATCCCTTACGAAGATTCTTCTTATACAATTACCAATAGGTATATTTTCATTGGTTGGGGCTTGGTTTTTCTTTAAACTTGGAAAGATAAAAGTGAATCATAACCCAGAAAACTGGAAACATTTATTTATCTCTTTGTTGCCAATATTGGCTATTATGTTGGGAGTTATCGCACAACTTCCAGGTTATTTGGTTGTCCTTGTAGTTTCTTTTGTATATGCACTTTATTATAAAAATTATAGGGGTTTTTTGAGAATTAAGTGGGAAGTTCTCTTGCTTTTATTTTTTGTTTTTTGGTACAAAAATTTTGTTGAAATTTCGAACTTATCAGAAAATTTTGTCATGAATTTAAACGATATTGGGCTAAGTCCTTGGTTGATAATAATTGTATCTCCAGTTATCATAGGTATGATCACGGGAATAACTCAAGCTGGATTTGCAGTAACTATGCCTATAACAATATCTTTGATTGAACAAGGTATTTTACCTTTACTTCCAGCAACTTTGACTACTTACTATTTCTCAGTAATTGGCGTTTTGATAACTCCAGTTCACCTTTGTTTATTGTTGACTTCCGAGTTTTTTGGGGTTAAAATATCAAAGATGGTGAAAAAAATGATTTGGCCTTTAATTTTTTCCATAATAGGTTTTATAATAATGTTTATATTTGTATCTATATAAAAAAAGGGTGTGCTTAAAAGCACACCCTTCGAAAATAATACATTGAGGGTAGGCGATTACATCATACCGCCCATTCCACCCATGCCGCCCATTCCTGCGCCAGGGTTTCCTCCCATATCTTCATCGTCTTTTGGTTCATCTGCTACTAATACTTCTGTAGTTAGAAGCATAGAAGCAATTGAAGCAGCGTTTTGAACTGCTGATCTGGTAACTTTTGTTGGATCAATTATACCAGAATCAAACATATTTACATAAGTGTTTTTCAATGCGTTGTATCCAAATGCTGGATCGTCGCTTGAAAGAATTTTATCTATTACAATTGCGCCTTCAACACCAGCGTTTTTAGCAATTTGTCTAATTGGGGCATCTAAAGCTTTTAAAACTAACTTTCCACCAATTAATTCGTCACCTTCTAATTTTTCTATTGCTTTTTCTACAGCTTTTTTGGCTCTTAATAAAGTAACTCCTCCACCAGCAACCATTCCTTCTTCAACGGCCGCTCTTGTTGCTGATAAAGCATCTTCGATTCTATGTTTCTTTTCTTTTAATTCTGTTTCAGTAGCTGCACCAACTTGAATTACAGCAACTCCACCAGCTAATTTAGCCAATCTTTCTTGTAGAGTTTCTTTTTCATAATCTGAAGTTGTATTTGCAATTTGTCCTCTTATTTGTTTAATTCTTTCTTCAATATCTTCTTTTTTACCTGCTCCACCAACAATTGTTGTATCCTCTTTACCTATTCTTACAACTTCAGCTGTTCCAAGATCTTCTAAAGTTACATCTTCTAATGATAATCCTACTTCTTCAGATATAACTGTTGCTCCAGTTAATGTAGCAATATCTTGAAGCATTGCTTTTCTTCTGTCTCCAAATCCAGGTGCTTTAACTGCAACTGATTCTAATGTACCTCTTAATTTATTTAAAACCAATGTTGATAATGCTTCTCCTTCTAAATCTTCAGCAATAATAACTAATGGTTTGCCTTCTTGAGCTACTTTTTCTAAAGTAGGAACTACTGATTTTACAGCTGAAATCTTTTTATCTGTGATTAAAATGTATGGTTCTTTCATTTCAACTTCCATTTTTTCAGTGTTAGTTACAAAATATGGAGAAACATATCCTCTATCAAATTGCATACCTTCTTTAAAGTCAACTTGAGTTTCCATTGATTTTGAATCTTCAACGGTTATAACGCCATCTTCACCAACTTTATCCATAGCTTCTGCAATGTAATTACCTATTTCTTCGTTGTTAGCAGAAATAGAAGCAACGTGTGCTATATCTTCTTTACCAGATAATTTTTTACTAACATTTCTTATTTCTTCTACAGCACTTTTTGTAGCAACTTCAATACCATGTTTCATAAGCATTGGGTTAGCACCAGCAGCGACATTTTTAAGCCCTTCTTGAATCATAGCTTGGGCTAAAACAGTAGCAGTTGTTGTACCGTCTCCTGCTATGTCATTAGTTTTTGAAGCTACTTCTTTAACTAATTGTGCACCTAAATCTTCAAATTTATCTTTTAATTCGATTTCTTTTGCTATTGAAACACCGTCATTTGTAATTGTTGGAGAACCCCAACTTTTTTCTAAAACAACGTTTCTTCCTTTTGGACCTAATGTTATTTTTACAGCATCGGCAACTTTGTTAACTCCTCTTTCGAGGGCTCTTCTTGCCTCTTCTCCGTATCTTAATTCTTTAGCCATATTTCATGCACCTCCTATTAGTCTTCAACTTTTGCTAAAATATCATCAACATCGATAATTATATGTTTTTCATCGTTCATTTCTATTTCAGTTCCAGCAAATTTGGCAAAAATAACTTTATCGCCTTTATTTATATCGTAATCATCTTCAAGGCTTCCTACCTCTATAACTAAAGCTCTTTGAGGTTTTTCTTTAGCAGAATCTGGTAAAACTATTCCACCATCTGTTTTCTTCTCTTCAACAATAGGTTTAATAAGTAATCTGTTTCCTAAAGGTTTGATGTTCATTAAAATACCTCCTTTTATATATTTTGGTGTTTTTATTTTTTGTTATTTTAGCACTTTATTATTATGAGTGCTAATGCATTTTTATGTTACCATTTTTTGCCTTATTCTTCAACACTTAAAATTGTTGAATATGGTCAATTAAATATAAATAAGAACAATTACAGTTAATTAACTAAAGAAATCATTAAAATCATAAAAATCATATAAAATGTTTATATTAATTGATTTTAAACTAAGAAACGATTGATCAATATTTATTCAAGAAAAAATAACATAATTTATTTTTATTTTGACTAATTTTTTAGTATAATATTGTTAGTTATACTAACTAATGGAGTGGTGATATGTCAAAAAATTTAACTAATTTAATATTTTATTCTTTTATAAGTAGTGTTTCATGGGCTATATACAAAGTTGTTTTTAATTTATTTTTGAGAGATATTGGCTTTGGAAATGACTTTATTGGTCAAATAACATCTATAGAAATGGTTGGCTCTGCTATTATTGGCATAATTATAGGAGTCTTAGGAGATAGATTTGGTAAAAAGCGAATGCTTTTTATCACTTCATTGGGTTTTGGATTACTTTTGATAGCCAGAATAAGTTTTCCTATACAATCAGTATTGTACACATTATCCTTTTTTAGTGGTGGATTTATGACTTCAAGAATGCTTCTTCTAAATTCATATATAATTGATATTACAGAACATTCAGTTAGAGGAAAAGCTTTTGGTTTTAATTTTGGATTGATGATGGGTTCTGGCGTGTTTGGTAATTTTGTTGGGGGCTTTATGGGTGAATTTATTGGATTAAGAACAACTCTATTTATAGCCGCATTTGCTTATGTTTTATCTATTGGTTTGTTATCGAGAATACCAGAAAGTGTTGGAAATAAAGATAGAACCATTAAAGAGATATTTGATATATCTGAATTCACACCCGATCAAAAGGAAATTGTTAAATACTATTTTTTGAGGACATTTTCAATTAGTTTTGGTGCCGGATTGTTTGTTAATTTTGGGAATTTGATTTTCAAAGACATGTTTGATATGAGCCCAGCGATGATTGGGATAGCCCTTTCCATTGCTCAATTAGGCGCGGCTACGGGATCTATTTTATCCCCAAAATTAGGGAAAAAATTTGGGCCTTTTAGATATATGAGAGCACTTAGTTTGGTAGTAGTTCCACTTATAATCAGCCTTGGTTTTGTAAATAACCCTTATGTTTTTACAACTTTGTATGCTTTTAGGTTTTCTTTTATGAACATGACAAATCCTGTTGGGATGAACATTGTGTTAAGTTCTATGCCTAAAGACAAAGTTACAACAATAAATAGCATAAGAAATTCACTCAATTTTGTTTCCAGAGCTGTTGCTGCTATTATGTTTGGTATAATTGTTGCTTTGCCTTCAGGTTACACTTATTTATTTTTAATAGCTTCAATATTCTATTTTATTGGATATTTAATGTTAAAGAAAATGTTTAAGCCTATACAAAAAGGCAAAATACTTCATGAATTATACGGCAATAATGGATAATCATATAAAAAAAGAAAAGGATAGTTTTCAACTATCCTTTTCTTTTTAATTGTTTGTGTCTACATGTTCTTTATCTGAGTTCTTTTGTCTTTGCCAAATGTTTTTATTGTTTTTTTCATCATATATGTAGTTTATATCTTCAGGGATGTTCATGTCTTTTGAGTGTTTTTCAATAGCCTCAATCAATATGTCATATGGAAGTGAAGTTATGAACCACAAATCCGATAAAAATATTTTGTCAGTTTTTCTGACAGGTGATTTGTATATTGCACTTTCTATTGCCTTTACAAATATTTCAAAAGGTTCTTCTTTTATAAACCCTTTACCTGTATCTTCTCCAAATACTCTTGCCATTTTTAATCCTCCTCAGGCTTTTCTAAGCTTAACGTTTTTATCTTCAAGTTGTTTTAATATTTTTGATTCAACTTTGTTTACTTCGTCATCGGTCAAAGTTTTTTCATGAGATCTGTATATTATTGTGATAGTTATGCTGCTAAAATTTGGATCTATTCCCTTCCCCCTATAAACATCAAAAATTTGAATTTTTTCTATAATATTTCCTGCATTTTCAATTGTTTTGTTAATTTCTGAAAACTCAGTTGATATTGGAACCATGAATGAATATTCTCTTTTTATAGAAGGATAATCATATTTTTTAGATGCCTTACTTACGAGTTTTGAGTATTTTTTAACTGCGTCTAAATCAATTTCTGCAACAAAAATTTCATCTTTTATATCATACATTTTGTCTGCCATTTCTAGATCGATTAAACCAATATAACCAATTTTTGTATCTTTTATGAAAATTTCTGCTGTTTGAGATTGAGAAAATCCTTTTATGTTGGATCTTTTGTATGTAGCACTGATTCCATTTTCTTCAAATAAATAATCAAGAGTCCCTTTTAATGTATAAAAAGAAACTTTTCTTTTGTCTGTGTAATCAGCAGGGCTTTCTTCACCTGTAGAAACGATTGCCATGTGTGTTGGTTCTTTTACTTTGGTTTCTGAAGTTTCGTCTTTTAAAAATACTTTGTTTATTTCAAACATTTTTATGTCTTTATTTTGATTTCTATAATTGTAGGAAACAGTTTCCAATATTGGATAAATCAATTCAGGTATTAAGAATTCAAGCTCTGCTGAAATAGGGTTGATTATTTTTACATTTGCTTCAGATTTCCAAAATTTTGTATCATTCATAAGAGGTATATTTTTTGTTTCATGAAAACCCTGGTGTCTTAAAATTGATGCTGCTTTTTCTTTGAAAACATAATTTTCATTTCTTTCACCTTTTAAGAATGTACTTTTTGGAGCTTCACTTTTAATATTGTGATATCCATAGATTCTGCCAATTTCTTCAACAAGATCTGCTTCTCCTTCTATATCTGGCCTGTTAGTTGGAATTGTGATTTCAAAACCTTCGTTAATTCTTTCAAACCCAAAGTTTAACCTTTTGAGGATTTCTTCTATTTCATCAATTGTAAGATTTATGCCTAACTTAGAGTTCAAGTAATTAATTCTCAAAGGTTGTTTTTTATTTTTTATTTTTTGAGGGTAAATATCTGTGGCATTATAATCTGTTGAACCGTTTGCATATTTTTCAATAAGATAAATCAACCTTCCCATAACAAAAAATGCATTGTTTGGGTCTACTCCTCTTTCAAATCTATAAGATGAATCGGTACTTAGCTTATGGTGATTTGTAGTTTTTCTAATATTTATTGGATCAAAATGGGCAACTTCGAGTAAAATTTCCTTTGTGTTTTCGTTTATACCAGAAATATTTCCCCCCATAACACCACCAAGTGCCAATATTTTTTCTTCATCAGTTATTAACGTTTCATGTCCAACTAATTCCAACTCTCTTTTGTCTAATAGTACTACCTTTTCACCTTCTTTAGCTTTTCTAACTATAATAGAATTCTTAATAGTCTTCATATCAAATGCGTGGATCGGGTGACCAGTTTCCAACATAACATAGTTTGTTATGTCTACGACGTTGTTTATACTTCTGATTCCAGCCATTGCAAGTCTTTTTACCATCCATAAGGGGGATGGTTTTATTTCTATATTTTTCATTTTTAAAGCTGTATACCTTTTACATCCATCATATTCTATTTTGACTGGAAATCCCTTGGTAGTTGTGTTAATTTTTTTATATACAGGTAATTTAAAATTTTCAGCTGCGTCAATTGCTGTAAATTCTCTTGCTGTACCAAGGTAAGATAATAAATCAGGTTTGTTGGGAGTTATCTCCATTGACAATATTTGATCTTTTATTTTGAAATAGTTTATAAAATCTGTTCCTGGTTCAACATCTTCTGTTATTGTATATATAGCATCTGAATGTTCTTCAAGACCAATTTCTTCAAGAGAGCATAGCATTCCATGAGACTTTACACCTCTAAAATTTCTTGTCTTTATCTTGAAACCATCGTATAAAACCGCTCCATCAACGGCTACAGGAACTAAATCTTTTTCTTTAACTGTAAGGTCCCCTGTTACTATGTCAAGAGTTTCGTCTCCTAAGTTTACTTCGCATATGATTAATTTATCAGCGTTAGGGTGTTCTTTAATTTTATCTATTCTTCCAACTTTGATATTTTTTAGTTCGTCTCCAAATGATTCCATTATTTCAACATCTGCTGTGTGTAGCTTTAACTGTCTTACTAAATCGTTGTAATTAATTTTCAAATCTATGTAATCGCTTATCCAATCTTTTGAAATTCTCATTAGTATCCTCCTCAGTCGATGAATCTTATATCATTTTTTACAAATTCTCTTATATCATTTATATTATATTTTAACATAGCAAATCTTTCAATTCCCGCGCCAAGTGCAAAACCTTGCCATTCATCTGGATCGAGTCCAACATTTTTAATGACATTAGGGTTTACAAGCCCTGCTCCTAATACTTCAATCCAACCTGTATTTCCACAAACATTACAACCTTTTCCTCCACATGCTATACAGGTTAAATCAACTTCAAAACTTGGCTCAGTGAAAGGAAAATAACTTGGTCTTAATAAAATATCCACTTTACTTCCAAAAAATTCTCTTGTAAAACTTTCTAAGTAGTATTTTAAATTTGCCACGCTCACTTTTTTGTCTATATATAGTGCTTCCAATTGGTTAAAAGCAAACAAATGAGTTGCATCCATTTCGTCTTTTCTAAAAACTCTTCCTGGTGAAATTATTGCAAGAGGAGGTTTCTCTTTAAGCATCGTCCTAACTTGAACAGGAGAGGTATGGGTTCTTAAAAGTGTTCCAACATCAGAATCGATATAAAAAGTATCCTGCATTTCTCTAGCAGGATGCCATTCAGGTGTATTTAATGCGTCAAAATTAAACCATGTTTTCTCGACTTCAGGTCCTTCAACTTGTTTAAAACCATGATTTGTGAATATCTCAATCAATTCTCTTGCCGTTTTTTCGATAAGATGTTCCTTCCCTCGGTTTGTAATAGCTCCGGGAAGAGTTACATCTATCCAATTTTTCTTTTCTTTTTTTTCTTTTTCTATTTTTTTAATTTCTTCCATTTTTTCTTCAAAAATATGTTCAATTTGGTTTTTTATTTTGTTTACTTCTTGCCCGTAGGCTTTTCTCTTTTCAGGTTCTATTTTAGATATTTCTTTCATCAAATCCTTCACTTTACCCTTTTTCCCTAAATATGAAGCTTTTAAATTTTGAAAGTCTTGTTTATTATCTACTTTATTTATTTCAGATTTTAAATCATCAATAATAGTGCTATCAATCATTGGTATTTTCCTCCTTGATCTTGTCTATTTTTATTATATTTATATTTCTTACCAAAAAATATGAAAGGACAAAATTTATCAATATTGCTGTTATAAATAGATAATTGTAATTAACATCAAATGGCGGTAAAAAGTAAAAGTATAATGAAATAAAGTATATTAAACTTTTTATCCATTTATTTGAAAATATATTTGCGATAATAACTGAACTTACCGAAATAAAAAACAATCGCTCTATAAAAATATAGTCTGTTAGTATGTTAGAAATAATTATAATAGAAATCACTATCGAACTAAAATATATTATTTTGCTTAAAAATTGTCTAACATAATTAAAACTCAACAAAAAATAACTTTTTTGGCTGAACACTTTTATAATTAAGCCGCTAAAAAAAATAAAAGAAAATATTATAACCTCTTTTATTATTTTTGAAATTTCAAAGATTTTAGATTGGCTGATTTCTTCATCAACAGTTATATAATTTGAAACGAGTTGATTTTGTAGTTTGGATATCTTATAGTTTATTATGTTTATTTCTGGCATTATTTCTTGAATATATTGTGCATTTTTAGGTAAGATTATATTCAGAGTATTATTTTTAAAGCTCAAAAGAGCTTTTGTATTTTTGGGTTTTTCGGATACCTTTTGAACATTATCCAAGTCAAAGGGTGCTTCGCCTATAAAATGAAAAGGTTGGCTTTCGAAAACATAATCTGTTATTAAATTAGCAGAATAAATAAACACAAAAAATAGTAATATTATCATAGAAAATGATTTGAAATATTTTTTCAAAGTTTGCCCCCTTTTATCTTTATTTAAACAAGTCTTCTATATTTAATTCACCAGTAGTATCGTCTCTTAATATTTTCATTTTTTTAAATTTAATGTTTTTCAAGTTTGATTCAATTTTATTGACATCCTCAATTTCTTTCCCATTCATATCTTCGAAGAATTGTCCAGTTTTATACGAGATTTTGTTTCCTTTTTCATCTAAAACTTCGTCTGAAGTTGCTTCAATCAAGTTTTTAGAATCAGTAATAATGAGAACTGCTCCATCTTTTTTATAAAGAGAACATAAATTGGAGATTTCTGAATATTCTTCAGATTTTATATCATCATCTGACGCTGAAATAACTATTAAATGTCTTCTATCGGGTTTTTCTTTAAGTATTTCTAAAATGTTTTTATCCCACAATTCAGGTATAACTAAATGAGAAAAACTCCTTCCTATCCAACTTGAATTGTTGGCAATCAAATCATTAACCGTCACTTTTTCTGAAAACTTATCTGGATTTGTCAAAATCTTGAATAAGTTTTTCAATGTTTTTTTATAATCTCTTGTAAATATTCCTAAGGAAGAACCTTTTTGTAAATGAATTTCAGGGAAATCTAATTTTGGATTTATAATTCTTAAAATATAATTTCTCTGTTCAACACTATTAACCATTATTTTCACCTTCAGAAATTTTATTTCTGATAAAATTTACCAAAGATTTTGTATCAATTTTTTTTATATTTTCGTCTATTACACCATATTCATCATTTGATAAGTACAATAACGGTTTGTTATTGTTTATTTCATGAACTTTAAGAACTTTTCCAACAACTAATTCATGGTCTCCCTCAGTATAAATAGATTTTACTTTGCATTCCATCGCAAAGTATCCATCTTCTATATAGGGGCTTTCTATTTCATCAGACTGTTTCAAAGAAACATTTAAAGCTTGCAATTTGTTACCTTCTCTTCCTGATATTCTACCTATTCCGTGAGCTTTTTGAACATTTTCTTGATCAAAAAAAGTCACGGTAAATTGTTTGGAGCTTTCTAAAAATTTCCAAGTGTGTCTGATTTTTTTTATTGCAAACGCAAAAAGTGGTGGGTTTGCAGAAACGGGCATGCTCCATGCTACCGTCATTGAATTAACTTCCTGTCCGACTTTAGAAGTAATAGCACATACCGGCATTGGTAATTTGGAGAAAAATATATTTGGTTTCAAATTAAACCCTCCATTTAAAATAATATCAATATCAATTATAACAAATTCTGATGTAATTTTAAATAATAACACATAATTATATGTAAAACACTATAACAAGGACTATAATCATATTTTTATGTATGGTATAATTAATTTGAACATATAACTTATAAAGGGGGAAAAAGTATGAAGATTTTTTTAGATACTGCTAATATCGAAGAGATTAAAAAAGGTGTTGACTGGGGGATTGTAGATGGTGTAACTACAAATCCAACACTTGTTTCAAAAGAAAATGCAGTTTTTGAAGATAGAATTGTTGAAATTTGTGAAACAGTGAAAGGCCCTGTAAGTGCTGAAGTTATATCTACTGACTACGAAGGTATGGTAAAAGAAGCAGAGAAATTGGCTAATCTTAATCCCCACGTTGTTGTTAAAATTCCAATGCTGCCTGAAGGTATAAAAGCCGTTAAAACTCTATCTCAAAAAGGTATAAAAACAAATGTTACGTTGATTTTTAGCCCTTTACAAGCTTTTTTAGCTGCTAAAGCAGGTGCAACATATGTCAGCCCATTTATTGGAAGAATGGATGATATTGGCAATACAGGTATGGATATTGTAGGTGAAATAGTTACTATATTTGAAAATTATCAATTTGGAACTGAAGTTTTGGTTGCCAGCGTTAGACACACAGAACATGTTTTAGAAGCAGCTTTAACAGGAGCAGATGTTGTTACAATACCTATGGTCGTTCTCGAAAAAATGTTTAAACATCCAATGACAGATATAGGGTTAGAAAGATTCTTAAAAGATTGGAAAAAATACCAAGATTATATGGATAAAAAATAAAATGGGTTCGCCCATTTTATTTTTATGATATTTTTGTTGGAGGGATAATATGAAAAGTTATAGGAAAGAGCTGTGGTTCAACACAAAAAAAAGAAGGGAATTTATCAATATAACTCCAAAAATAAAAGAATGTTTGAAAGAGAGCAATATAAAGGAAGGCTTTGTTCTTGTAAATGCAATGCACATAACTGCATCCGTCTTTATCAATGATGATGAAAGTGGTTTGCATAGGGATTTCGAAAACTTTTTAGAAAAATTGGCTCCAGAAAAACCCTATGATCAATACTATCATAATGGATTTGAAGACAATGCAGATGCTCATATTAAAAGAACTATTATGGGTAGAGAAGTTGTTGTTGCCATAACCGAAGGGGAATTGGACTTTGGGCCTTGGGAGCAAATTTTTTATGGAGAATTTGATGGTAAAAGGAATAAAAGAGTTTTAGTAAAGATTATTGGAGAATAATATCATGAATAAAAAACATACGGCTCCAGCAGATACTCTGTTATGGAGAACTGCTCATAAATTATTATATCCATTATTTGATAACTTTTTAGATATAAAAGTTCAAAAGAAAAAAGAAATTCCTGAACCACCTTTCATATTGATAGCAAATCACACCCATTTTTTAGATGGTTTTTTTCTTAGTTATGCCATAAATAAACCTATTTCATGGGTGGTAGCAAAAGGTAATTTTGAAAATAAACTTCTCTCCTTAGCTCTAAAGGGAATTGGTTCAATACCTAAACAGAAAAACAAACCTGATATTGTATCCATAAGAAATATTTACAGAACATTTCAAAAAAATGGAATTGTTGATATGTTTCCTGAAGGATCAGTTGCTTGGGATGGGTCTTTTGGGAAAGTTCCAAAAGGAACAGATAAATTCATAGATAGAATGAAAGTTCCTGTGGTAGCCGCACAGGTTTACGGCGGTTATCTTTCAAAACCAAGGTGGGCTGAAAAATCAAGAAGGGGAACTATAGAAATAAAGCTTGATGTGTTCGAAGGGAAAGAAGCTTTAGATTTTATAAATGTTTCTGAATGGGATTGGCAGAAAGAAAAGATGAAAACATACAAAGGCAAAAATAAGACAAAAGGTTTAAAAAGGCTCATGTGGTACTGCCCTGAATGTAAAAGCTTTCACTCATTCAAATATTTAAAAAAATCTATGAAATGTCAAAAATGTGGTTTTGAAGTTTTTGTTGATGAATATGGTTTTATAAACAAAAAAACAGCAAAAGACATTCTTGACGAACAAAAAAAGATAATGAAAATAGATTATGACAGAAATAAAAAGTACTATTTTGGGAAATCAGAACTTGTCCGTTTTACTGAAAATGAGAAAACAAAGTACAAAGGCGTCTTACAGCTACATAAAGGTATTCTTAGTATTGATAATTTTGAAATCAAGTTGAAAGATATAAAAAATGATTCAACATTTTTAAAAAAAATAAATGAGTTTTTTTATGAGGGGGATTTATATAGGTTGAAAACCGAAAATTCCTCTCTATTTTTGAAAAATTTAACTCATTTACTCAAGGAGGAGTAAGATGTTTTGGGATATGATAGATGATTTTGTTTATATTACTTTATTTTTTGCAATTGCCATTCTCTTAAAAAAATATATTCCTGGATTGAAGAGGTTTATAATTCCAAATTCTATTCTTGCGGGTTTTGTTGGGCTGATATTGGGGCCTAACGTATTAGGGCTAATCCCATTAGATGCTGATGGTTTGGGAACTATTATTTATCACCTTATGGCAATTGGGTTCATAGCTTTATCTTTGAGAAGTGTAAAAAAATCAAAAAATGTAAATGCATTAAATGCAGGAATTATAATAGTGTCCACATATCTATTCCAAGGTGTTTTAGGCTTGGCGATGTCTTTTGGTTTTAATATTTTTGATAAACAGATTTTTCCTGGAATGGGACTTTTATTTCCACTTGGATTTGGACAAGGACCTGGACAAGCTTTTTCCATTGGTACTCAATGGGAGAAATTAGGACTATTAAATGGCGGTGGAGCAGGTCTTGCTATAGCTGCATCAGGATTTGCTTGGGCAACCATTGGAGGTATTATCATATTAAATATCTTGATTGTTAATAAAAAGAAAAAGCACGAGCAAATTCAAGTTGTTCCAAAAAAAGAAATGATGGTTAAAGATTATGAGTTTTCTGATATGGATGGGTTGACCATCCAATTTGTTATTATATCGGAGTAATCTATTTTGTGGTATTTCTTATAATTCAAGGGTTAAAATTATTACTTTCTGATATGGGAGATTTGGGAGCTACGTTGGCTACAACTTTAGAAGGATTTCACTTTGTTATTGGCGCTTTAGTGGCTTTATTATTCAGAAAAGTTTATGACAAACTATTTGATTTAGGTATTGCCGAAGAAAACTATCTTAACGATTTTTTATTACATAGAGTTTCAGGCTTGGTTTTTGATTTCATGGTTGCAGCATCCATAGCAGCTGTAATGTTTTCTGAGATTAGTGGAATTGTTTTCTATATCGTTTTAACTTCTTTAATAATTGGTATGGGGACTTATGGTTTCATATACTTTATTGTTAAAAAGACTATCAAATCACATGAAATTGAAAATAGAATAGGTTTTTTTGGAATGTTGACAGGTACAATTTCTACAGGCATGTCTTTGCTTAGAGAAGTAGACCCAACTTTAAAATCTGGTACTGCAGAAAATCTGATTTATGGATCAGGTATGTCTCTATTTTTGGGAGCCCCATTGCTTGCCATTTTGACGTTTCCTGCTTTAGCTTTGAAATCAGGGGATTCTATGCTCAATGTTTATGCTTTATTTAGTTTATTCGGATATGGGATTTTTTTATGGGTTTTATGGTTAGTAAACAACAGAAAAAGAAATAAATAATGTTTAAAAGGAGTGATATAAATGTATGAAAGCATAAAAGATAAACCTACAATTATAGTAAATGGTTTGTCAAATAAACAGTTATTGGAAGTAATGAAGAAAGTTAAAGAAATTGAAGGCTTACCAGAGATCGTTTTTGCATCTGTAACTCCAACAAGTTGTCAATGGACTGTTACCGATTTGATCAATGAACTTAATGCAGAACATGAAGAAATGAAAAAAGTAAATAAAAACTTAAAAGAAGGGGTTTATAAGAATCAAAAAGAAAAAGATAAAAAATGAAATATCATAATAAATATTAAATTAATATATCAAGCGTTATATTAATTATTGAATTTATTTGTTACTACTGATATAATTTTTATATATTATATAGTTTATTATCCTGGAGGTGGGCTTTTTGAAATTTTCTCAAAAGTTTATTTTTGTAGTACTTTTGTTCTCGATAGTACCTTTGCTGATATTTTGGTATTTCAGTTATAGCACTGCTGAAGAAGCCATAACAGATTTAACAATAAATCAACAAGAATTGGTTACACAAAATCTGGCTTCTAATGTTGAGTCTTACTACTTGGATTACTCAAAATCATTAGAAAGTATTGGAAAAATAGATTTTATAAATTCTTTTGTAAAATCTTTGTCAGGATATTTTAATTCAGCAGAAAATCCAACAGAACTATTCAAATATTCTTACAACGACTTAAATCCAGAGGAAAACTATGAGGATTTAAACAAACTCTCGAGAGATGATTATCAGACGCTTAATGATAAATTTGGTGATGAGTCTTACAAAGTAGAAGATTACGATCTTTTCCATTCAAGATACCATTCTTCTATGAGAGATTTTAAAGATGTTGAAAACTTGGAAGATATATATCTAATAGATAAAAATGGGTATGTTGTTTATTCGGTTAACAAGGCTGAAGATTATGGAATAAATGTAACTCAATCAAATAACCAACTATCTGAAATGTTCAATTTATTAAAACAGCAAAATTCAGAAAATCTAATGCCTCAGTTAATTGATTTTTCATATTATGCTCCAAAAAACAAGTATTTAGCTTTTTATGGAATGGTTTTATATAACTACGCAGTTGATGGCTATTTAGTTGTTTCTAAAGACGTCAGTACCTTGCAGTCTTTAGTTAGATTAGGAAGCGATTCAGAAGACAAGCTATTTTTAACAAAATTAGATGGAACTTTACTTAATAATGTGGGAGATAAAACAGCTTTCGAATCAAAGAAAGACGTTTCTTTTGTAAGTGGAGATAACGGCACACTTGATTATGAATCAGATGGTGAAATGGTTCTTGGAGCATATCAGAGGATTTCTCTTAACAAGGGCTATGATAAACTTGTTATAATGGAAAAATCTGAAGAAGTTGCTTATGCATCAATAAATAATTTGAATAGAATAAATATAATTTTAATTCTTATAGTTATTATTTCAGTATTCGTATCTATTACTTTATTTGCAAGATACTTGTTGAGACCAATAAAAGATATTCAAACAAATGTAGAATATATATCCAACGATGATCTATCTCATGAATTAAAGACAGATAGAAAAGATGAATTTGGTTTGATAAGTAGGCTTTTTGAAAACATAAGAAAAACTATTAGAGAGATTATTGAGAAAATAAGAAATGAATCTTCAACTATAAATAGAGGTGCAGATAGAATAGAAGAAAGTGCTGTTAAAAATGTTGAAGAAATTGAAGGAATAAGAAATTCTATCGAATCAATTCAAAGAAATACTGAATCAGTTGCGGCCTCCGTAGAAGAAACAACAGCATCAATTGAAGATGTTTCAGCTGGAGCTAAGAGTATATCTCAATCTGCAAATGAATTATCCGAAAGAACATCCAACATAGTTGAAAAAATTGATGGTTCTAAAAAAGAAATTAATTCAATGATGGAATCTGTTGATAAAATAGAAACTCTTATGAGCACAAATAACAGAAGTATACAACAGCTATCTGGTCAAACTGATTCAATAAGAGATATTACGGAATCAATACATGATATTGCCGAACAAACAAATTTACTCGCACTAAATGCTGCAATAGAAGCAGCAAGAGCTGGAGAAGCAGGAAAAGGTTTTGCGGTTGTTGCCGATGAAATAAGAAAATTGGCTGAAGAAAGTTCCGTTGCTGCAGGGAAAATTGAAAATAATATAGATGTGTTGGTAAACAATTCTTCAAAAGTTGCAGATGAGAGTAATAAGGTTACAAATAATGTGAAAGAGATGACAGATAGTATAAAAAATGTTGCGAAAAGTCTGGAGGATGTAATTACTTCTGTTGAAGAGATATCAACCATGATAGAAAACACTACAGCAAGCTCTCAAGAACAAGGAGCCTCAATTGAACAAATTAATGATTCAATAAATATGATAAACAAATCTGTTCAAGCAATTGTTGGCGAGGTAAACGATATTTCAGAAAAAGTTGAAAATCAATATGGTTCAATGAAAGAATTGCAAAAACTTTCAGCAGATCTAAATAACTCAATAGACGTTTTAGAAAATTATTCTAAGAAATTCAAATTCTAAGGAAATAGTTAACATTAGTAAATTATATAGTTACCCATTTCAATAAAAAGGTAACGTAGAATAGTTGAAGGTTAACACAATTTATTGTATTATATAAACAGAGATAGATCCCCCTATCCCCCCTGAAATAAACCAGAACATTATTTACCGGATCCCGCGATTAGGATCCGGTTTTTTTTATGGAGGTGTAATAGAATGACTATTCCACAATTTCTTTTCAATACAGGAGTTCTATATAAAGTTCAAAAACCAGGTAGATATCTTGGAGATGAATACAATCAAATAAATAAAAAAGGTAAACACACAATATCTCTTTGTTTCCCAGATTTATACGAAATAGGAATGTCTCATACAGGGTTTCAAATATTATATGATTATTTCAATAAATCAAATGACAGAGTTTCATGTGAAAGAGTTTTCCTTCCGTGGAAAGATATGATATATGAAATGGAGAAATCAGATATTGAACTATTTACTTTAGAAAGTTTTAAATCTGTAAAAGAAACTGATGTACTGGCTTTTACACTTCAATACGAACTGAGTTACACGAATATGCTTAAAGTTATAGAACTGTCAAAAATCCCTATTTATTCTAAAGAAAGAAAAAATGAGCACCCCATTGTAATTGCAGGGGGCCCCTGTACCACTAATCCTGAACCAGTAGCTGATTTTATCGATGTGTTTTTCATTGGCGATGGTGAAACAGTAATTGATGATATCACTTCTATAGTAGCAAAAGATATTTCCAGAGAAGAAAAGATAAAAGCTTTTTTAGAAATAGAAGGTTTTTATGTGCCTAAATATTATGAAACTTTCGAAAGCAAAAGAGGGTTAACCATACCTAAAATAGATGAAAATAGCAAAAGAGTAAAAGCTAAAAAAGTGGTAGATTTAAACGATTATGATTTTCCAACTGAACAAATAGTTCCTAATATTGAAGTAATTCATCACAGGGCAAACATTGAAGTAATGAGAGGGTGTAATAGAGGCTGTAGATTTTGCCATGCTGGTATGTTTTATAGACCAGTTAGAGAAAGAGATTCAAAATATATTTCAAGCAAAACAAAAGAAATAATTGAAAATACTGGATTTAATGAAATTTCTCTTTTATCTTTAAGTACTTTAGATTTTTCTGATCTAAACAATGTTTTGGATAGTATTCAAGATTATCTAAAAGATAATAGAATAAGTATATCCCTTCCTTCATCAAGAGTAGATAAATTTGGATTAGAGATTAGTCAAAAAGTCCAAAGCGGAAGAAAATCTGGGCTAACATTTGCTCCTGAAGCAGGAAGTCAAAAATTGAGAGACGCCATAAATAAAGGGATTTCCGAAGAAGATATAGATGAAGTTATGAAAATAGCAGTTGAAAATGGTTGGAGAAAGGTTAAACTATACTTTATGATAGGGCTCCCCAATGAAACTGATGAAGACGTAGAAGCTATAGTAGAATTAGCCAGAAAGATAAAAAAAGAATATAAGATAAGATCGTTAAACGTAAATGTATCCATCTTTGTTCCAAAAACCCACACTCCTTTTGAATATGCGGAATTTTTGGATATGGAAACTATAAAAAGAAGGATGAAGATTTTATACCAGATGAAAAATTATAAGATCAAATTGAGCATACATGATCCTTATGAAAGTTATATTGAAGTCATTTTGGCAAGAGGAGATAGAAAATTATCAGAGCTTATAAAATATATAACTTTTGAAGAAAATGGGATTTTCCAACAAAATGACAGAAATTTTAACTTCAATTCTTGGGGAAGAGGATTGCAAAAACTACATATCGATGCAAGAAAATATACAAATGAATTTGAGATATCAGAAGAAATGCCCTGGAAAGTCATTGATACATTAATCGAAGATAAATTCTTGCGAGATGAATGGGTAAAATCAAAGGAAAATTCTTTAACTCCAGATTGTAGATGGGGTAAATGTTCTATTTGTGGTGTGTGTATAAATAAAGAGTACAAATTAAAACTCAACAAATAAAAAAGTCCAGCCTTAGGCTGGACTTTTATATATATAATCATTTATTGTTTTCATCTACGATTTTTTTAGTATCTCTTGCGATCATGAGCTCTTCATTAGTTGGAATTATCATAACGGTGACTTTTGAATCTTTTGTAGAAATTATCCCCTCGCTACCGTTCAGTTCCTCATTTTTAAAATCATCGATTTCTACTCCAAAAACAGTTAAATATTCACAAACTCTCTTTCTAATTTCTGCTGTGTTTTCTGCTACTCCAGCAGTAAAAATCAATACATCTATTCCCTTCATAGCTGTAGCATATGAGCCTATATATTTAGCCATTCTATAAATATAAACATCTAAAGCCATAGCAGCCAATTTATTTCCTTCATCTCGAGCTTTTCTTATATCTCTCATATCTGAACTAACATAATCAGAAAGGCCGTAAACTCCACTTTTTTTGTTGAGCATTTCATCTACATCATGTTCAGAATACCCATGTCTCATCAAAAACAATGGTATTGCGGGATCAATATCTCCGCTTCTTGTTCCCATTACCAAACCTTCCAAAGGGGTTAATCCCATTGAAGTATCAATAACTTTAGCATGATCAATGGCGGCAATTGAAGCGCCGTTACCAATGTGAGCAGAAACAATTTTTAAGTCTCTTTTTTTCTTATTCAACAATTCCCCAGCTCTTTTACAAACGTATCTATGAGATGTACCGTGGAACCCGTATCTTCTTATTTTATATTTTTTGTACATTTCGTAAGGAATTGGGTACATAAATGCCCTTTCTGGCATTGTTTGATGGAATGCCGTATCAAAAACTGCAACTTGGGGAACTCCAGGCAATAACTTTTCTGCTGCTTTGATACCTGTGATATTAGCAGGATTATGCAAAGGTGCAAGATTTGAATTATCTTCCAGTGCTTTTATAACCTCATTATTTATCATAACTGAAGAGGCAAAATCTTCTCCGCCGTGAACAACTCTGTGGCCAACTGCTTGTATTTCTTTTATGCTTTTTAAGCATCCGTGATTTTCATCTGTTATTAAATCGATTACTACTTTCAACGCATCTTCATGATCTTTTACTTCTACATTTTTTTCGATTTCTTTTTCGCCACATTTTTGTTCAACTTTTGAATCTTCTAATCCAATTTTTTCTACAATACCTTTGCAAAGGAGTGTTTCATCCTCCATTCCCAAAATTTGATACTTTAGAGAAGAAGAACCACTGTTAATAACAAGTACTCTCATTTGACAACCTCCTAAAAATGTACAGTCCCCCTAAAAATAGGGGGACTGTAGGTTTTATTTAATACAAAATTATATTTTGTTTGCAGAACCAAGGATGTCAATTCTTTCCATTACCACTTTTTTAACATAGTCCATAGCTTTTCTTTGATATTTTCTTGGGTCAAACTGTTTAGCGTCATGGGCTAAGAATTCTCTCAATCCAGCAACATAAGCTATTCTTAAATCGGTATCTGTGTTAACTTTATTGATACCGTATTCAACAGTTTGTTTCAATACATCAGCAGGAACACCTTTAGAACCACCAAAATCTGCTCCGTATTCTTCAGCTATCTTAACGTATTCTTGAACTACGCTTGAAGCACCATGAAGAACAAGTGGTTTTCCAGTGACTTCTTTAACTTTTTTCAATCTGTCATAATCCAATTTTGCTTCACCTTTGAATTTGAATGCACCATGAGAGGTTCCGATTGCAGGAGCAAAAAAGTCGACCTCTGTAGTTTCACAGAATTCTTTTGCTTCGTCTACATTTACAAGAACATTTTCAGCAGCTTCTACGTTATCTTCAATTCCTGACAACTGCCCAAGTTCTGCTTCAACAGATACTCCAGCTGCGTGAGCAATTCTAACGATATCTTTTGTAATTCTCATGTTTTCTTCAAATACTTCGTGGGAAGCATCGATCATAACTGATGAATAACCTGCTTTGATTGCAGCCATAATGATATCAAAATTATTACCATGGTCTAAATGTAAAGCGATAGGAATATCAACTGTGTTAGCCATATCCTTGATCATGTTTACAAAAAACCTAGCCCCTCTGTAAGGGTCATTCATACCAGCGTATTTAATTGCACCTTCACTTGTTTCAATAATAAGTGGAGATTTCTTTTCAAGAGCACCTTCTAAGATTGCATGGAAAAACTCCATATTGTTAATGTTAAAAGCAGCAACACCATAATAACCTTCACTTGCTTTATCAAGAATATCTTTTGTATCGACATAAGCCATTTTTGATACACCCTCCCTTTTTATACGTGTAAAAATTTATGAGTTTAATTATTAATATTTCTTCCAATGCAATTATATCATTAAAATACTTAAATTTCTACAATACAATGTAAAAGAAAACCCACAGCAAAAACTGTGGGTTGACATATTATTGAATAGTTTGTGTAAAGATTAGTGTATTTCCCGCATAGTCGGATGCAGTGATTTTTAAATCTTGTTCAGAATTCGGGTCTGTGATAGTAAATTCTATTGAATTCCCATTTCTGTTAAAAGGAATATTCCCATTAAAATCAACAGAAATACTACCAGGATCTAAATAAGTTTCATTAAATGTAGCTGTTATGTCTATATTATTTCCATTTGTTGATGAAGTGTCACCGATATTAGAAAGGGAAACAGTTGGTGTAACATCGTCCCAAACTAAAACTAAAACACTGGATTCTTTTCTATGACCAACATCATCATAAGCATTTAAAATTAAATTAAACTCGTTTTCTGTATTAGGCTTAAACAAATCTGAATAATTATTAAGATCAGATAGAGAAACAGGTGTAGATGGATCACTGTATAGTGTAAATGTATCTCTTAAGATTGTAATGTTTTTATAAAAATAATCATATACATTAATTAAAAACTCAGTGGTGTCGTCGTTTGTATAATATTTATTATTAACTAATGTTGCATCTAAGCTAAAGTTATTTATAACAGGAGCTTTAGTATCTATTTGAATATTCCCAGCGTTATGATTATTTAATGTGTTTACAGCTAAATCTTCAGCTGTTACTACCAACTCAAAATCTCCTTCTACTCCTAATTTAGGAGTATAGTTGTAAGTCCAATACAAAACTTCTCCATATTCAAACATCGCGGTTCTTTCAGTGAATAATTCTTCTACTCCATTAGATAGAGACTCGATAAATACACTATTAACCCCAACATTATCTTGAACTTCAATATGAATTGGATTTGCATTATAATTATTTTCAGATATTATGTTACTTGTTTTAATCACAACGTTATCTGGTGGTGTGGTATCTTTATATAATCTCCCTTTATAAACACTTGAATTTGCGTTTTCATCAACAGAATATATATTTAATGTATAGTATTTATTTGAATCAATATCAGATTCAGTATAAGCACCTGGCTCCGTTGGTGAAGAAGAGCCTAATCCTATATCAGACAAGGTGAAAAATTTAGTGGAATTATTTATATCCGAATAAGATTTATTAACATTATAATCTGGATTATTATAATTTCCACTTGTGTCAATGCCAACTGCTAAATTTGAAAGTGCTGTGTTATCCTCAACTCTGAATTGAATTGTTGAAAAATTTAAGCTGTTATAGGCTAACTTGTTTTTATTTCTACCTGAACTTCTCCAAGGTATAACCTGAGGAGATATTCTCTCAATAGTAAAAGTATTCCCGGAAGAACTTGATTTATTACCGGCGTAATCTTCAACTAAAACTTTGGCGGAATATTCTTTAGCGTTCCCGCCTTCAGCAGCAGGTAAATCAGTGACATTAACTGAATATTTTGGGTAGCCATCTTGTGATATGCCGACATAGTTACCTTTTAAAGTGCTTACTAAAGTATTTCCATCATAAATTTCAAAATTGATTTCTTTTACATCGATATTTTGTGGACCAACCTCAGCGGTTAAAACCTGTCCTAAATCAGGATTATTAGGATCAGATGGGTAAACTCTTACGTTGCTAATAACTGGTTTGCTTTTATCAATAATAAGGTTCATAGGACTTATATTGCCATTTTCATAGCTAACAGTAACTTGAGAATTTAATGTTGAAAATTCAACCCATATTTCAGCCAAACCATCAGGTATAGAATTTTGGTCAATTCCGCTTACATTGGTGATATAACTACCATCACTGCCGCTGATATTATCATTAGTTAGAGGTACTATTGTTTTATTTTGTTCGTTAAAAGACCTATTTTTTAGAAATACTTTTATAGAATTTTTATCTATTGTATCGTATTTATCTTGAATATTCATGTTTAATTGAAATGAACCATTTATTATTGGCATATCGTTTATACTGTTAGCAGAATCAATACTCAAAGTAACAGCTGGTGGAACCATATCAACTACATTTAACTTTACAAAATCAACAATATTTTTATTTTCAGTATCTGTATTTCTATTGTATTTTTCTGTGTATTTTTCTAAATCAGTTCCTTCTGTTTCCACCTTCCATTTGTCTTGAACTTCAAGAACTAATTTGTAATTACCTGGTGTTGTAGGAGTTTTCAATTGAGTAGTTGGGCCATTAATTGCTGCAAATGTGTCGTTGAAATTAGTTATTGTAATATTGTTTCTATCATAGGCAGATTCCCAATTTGCTCCTCCAGAATTAGCTACAAAGTTTCCTTGGTCGTCTATTAATTTTATTATAAATCTCCCAATAGCTGTGTCATCAGTTAATGAAAGAGCCCTTAATTGTAAATCGAAAGACATACCTGCAGGAATTGTTTTTGTCTCTAAGTTATCACTTTCTAAACTAACAGTAAAATCAGTAGTTTGAGAAATCAGATCTATTTCATAATTATCAATAGTAGGTTTGTTTAATTCAATTGCTGTTATATTTAGATTCTTTTCGGTAATCGATGGATTTGGGTTTGCATTATCTCTTGCTTCGATATAAAAATTATTTTTTTCTTTATCTATGCTATCTTTCAAAATAATGGCTGTATAGTTAAAAGCCGGTATATCACCTGTTGTATCTATAGATGTTTTAGTGAATTGACTCAATGAGACTCCATCGTAAAAAGCAGTTATTGGATTATTTATATTCATGGTTCCATCATCACTTACACTTACATTAACTTGTATATTGTTTATTGATTCTTCATCTTCATTAAACTCCATAGGAACATAAATATTTTCACCAAAGTTTTCAGTATCTATTGTTGGCAAATCAAAACCGCTATAAGATACAGGGCTTGAACTAAAAGTAATATTTTCTATTTTAGGTGGTTGTCCATCTCTGACATAAAAATCTCCAATAGCTGAAATTGTTTCGCTGGGATTTGTGGGATGAGTTATTTCAGCTTTTACTCTATAATCACCAGGTGATGGAAAAATCTTTGTATCCATAGTTGTGATTGACCCTTTATATCTATTTGCACTCGATTTAAACTTATCGTAGAAAATAGTATCAGGTTGTAATGAATTGTAATATATAGTTTCATCATAACTCAAATCAGTAGCTTCATTACTAAATAATTTATATATTGCTGTAGGAGTTTCATCATATACTTTATTTCTATTGTAATCATAATTTACAGTCATTGTACCTGAAGTACCCAACATTGTATAAAATTCAAAATCCAATGGTTGATCACTTTTTCTTATAGTTAAAATCTCACCATTCGGTTTTTCTAAATTTATTGCCATTCCACTTATTTGTAATAACATAGTTGCTTCTTTAGACAAGTTTAGATCGTTTATTGCAGAAGCAACTAATAGATAATTTCCTGATTCTTCTGGCATCCATTCTGTGTTGATTATACCTTTAGGTTTATTGAATATTTGGGTAATATCCGGTCTACCTTCAAATTCAATTCTTGTATTATTATCATTTAGTTTAAAAACTTCTAAAGATGCTTGGGTTATTTTACCATCATCTTCATATTCAGCACTTAAATTAATGTCGTTATAAACGCCTGTTTTAACTTCACTTGCAGTTAGATTAATTTTTGGTCGATAAATTTCATCGATATTAGGGTTTACTTTTAATTTTGCTATATCGGTATATGTTTCAACCCCATCAGGCCTTGCTTCATCGTCGGAATTGCTAAAAGTGGCGTTTATATTAATGTCATACGGAACACTTAATCCTCTATCTATTACATTAGAGGTTAAAGTTTGGAATGTATATAACCTTCTATCTGAAGATATTCTTATTAACCGACCACTTAACTCATTCAAATCTACATCATTAGATTTGAAAACAGCGCTTCTTGCGGCACTTTCTTCTTCTCTAAGTACAGCTTCTAAAATAATTTGATCTCCTTGGGCTATATCAAAGTTAGGGTATGTATCTATAATTCTTTTTTTATTTGAATCTCCCCCCACATAGGCTATTACTTTTAAAGATTCAAGTGTAGGTGCTGACCTGTCAATGGATTGTATCTCCACTGTTTTTGAAGTTTTTTTACCGTGCAAATCTTCCGCTTCAATTCTTATTTTATTGAGACCTTCTATAGCTTCCCAATTATATTCTGTTTCTAATACTCTTCCACCGTTAGAGAATGAGTCGGAACCATATTCAGCTAATTTCAAATTAGTTCCACTTAAATAAATTCTAACTATATTTAAGCCAATATCGTCAGATGTTCTAATTTTAAAATTTACAATCTCATTAGCTTCAGGATCCGGATGTATTGTACTTGGTTGAAAAAGATCTATTGTAGGGGGTAGATTACTTCTAATATTAATTTGAAATGATTTTGATGCTTCATTTCCAAAAACATTTCTTGTTGTAGCTGTAAATTGTACACTTCCTTGTTCATAAGGTGCGGTAAATTGAACAGTTTTTTGACTTTCTTGTTGCACTGGATAAATTGGATATGTAGCTTGATTTAATCTGAATTCTTCAATGTATCCTACAGTATCACTTGCTTCTAAGGTTATATTATAATCTTCTCCTGGTTCTACATAAGGAGGGTAAATTACATTTATTGATGGAAATGTGGGGTCACCATCAGGAGTTAATACTTTATTTCTTGTAAAAACAGTTCTTTTCCCAGAATTATCTAATGCTTCTATTGTAAAAGTTTTTGTGCCTAAGCCTATATTTTTCACTAAAAAATGTAGCTCTCCTGTTACAGAATATCCTGTTTCTTCAATTATGTTGAAATATTTTTCTCCTGAAGGATTATCTGATTTTATTATCTCGACTGGAACAGCTTGACCGTTATCTATCTTAACAGTAACTGATTGCAATCCAGAACCTATATCAGTTATTGTTGATTTTAATAAATAATTATTTGAATTTCTTGTGTTATCGCTTTTTTCAAGATTAAATCCATCTACAGTTGGTTTAGATTCATCATTAGTTCTTAATTTTTTAGGTAAAGTTTTTATTGCCGCATTTCCATTATCATCTATTATTTTTAATTTAATTTCATAAATTTCTTTTGAATAAGGTGCATAATATGAAATTGTTTCTTCAATATAATTATTATTTAGATTTTTTGAATAAAAAGGATTTGCTGAATTTCCATAAAGCTCAATTTTACTCAAATTATTATTATCTTCAGCTATTACATTTATATTTATACTATCTCCAGCTTTTGTAGGATAAGGAGTATTAATAGACGCCTCTTTTACTACAGGAGGTTGTCTATCTTCAAATAAACAACTCGTAAGAAATACTGATAACAATAATATTAGTAAAAAATAAATAAATTTCTTCATGTAATCACCCCTTAGTTAGATATGTAAAAATCACCGGTATAAGCTCTAACAGATCCTTGACTATCTCTCAATTCATTGCCATTTGAATCCACAATTTGATCGCCAGATATTGATATAGAATAATCTCCTGATTCGATAAAGTCCTCAATGTTAGATAAAGAATATCTTATAGAATATCCATTAACATCTGAAGCGTTGTCTGGCTCAAACTCACGAGTAACTACTGCTGATGGAGTAGTTAGATTCGCTTGGATATTTCCTAAATTTTGTATTCCAGATCTGTCTCTAAAATATATGTACATAGTTGGGTTTAAAGAAATAATATCGGAAATACTTATATTCTCAGGGACAGGTTCTATAGAATTCCTTTCATAATCAAGAGAATAAATTAAATGTTTTTGTCCATTAAATACCAGTTCTATTTTATACAGTTCAGGTGGTTTAATATCTATAACATTTATTGTTTTAGAGGTATTCAATTTTAAATTATTATTGTTATCGACAATATGTAAACTTAATAAATTTTCACCTTCTGGTAATATAACATTAGGTATAGTTATGAAATCTTGATTTAAATTTTCATTGTAAATAATTTCATTATTAGAATAATATTCAACCCATTCAGAATCATTATTAACCTTAAAATTAAAATTAAGATCTGTTGCTTCGCTTGAAGGACTTATTGAAGCTCTTATGTTGACTTTTCTTTCCTCATATTCTAATTCAGAGTTGTTTTTTAAGACATTACCATTTAAATCCGTTATTTCTAAATTAGCCTCTGCTTCTACATTTGAAACTTTAACAGAAAAAGAGCTATTGCTCGTATTTCCTGCTAAATCTTCTGCGTTGATACTCAAATTTGATTGATCTATAGGTAAAGGTATTGTATCTGAAAAATCTTTTAATCCATTTTCGTATATATATTCATATTTTTCATTATATGTTTTCCCTTGAGATACAGTAATAGTGACTTTATATATCCCAATACCATCGTCTTTAATATGAATATTTTTATAATAAAAATCTGCATAACTATTATAATTTAATTCATTGGTTCCTGTTATAGATTCTTGAGGGTCAAGTAATTTTGGAGAAACGGTATCATTTGTAACTATTAATTGAATCTTTTTTGTGTCGTATATATTTAAAGTATTAGATGAATTTCCATCATAGAGCATAATGTAAAAATCATAAGTCCCTTCTGAAGGAAAATTAAAGTTTATAGGTAAATTCAAATCATCTGGGTTGTTTATTTGAACTTCTGGCAATACACTACCTGCTCCTGATATAACAACTTTTAAAGAATTTAAATTTTTTGAGTCTATTTCTAAACCTAAAGTTGGGGTTATCCCAAGCCCCATAACCGCCTTTAAATCATATTCAGAATTATCATTTATTATTAATGGAGGTTTTTGATTATTTGAAGATGCTTGAAGGTTCATAGAAAGAATTTCAGGGTAATTGTCATTGCCTTCGCTGTCATTTCTACTAAGAGCAATTTCTTTTATAAATTCTTCACTTTCAAAAGGATTATTTGAACCTATTTGATTAAAAATTCCTTTAAAAGAATATAAGCCTGGCAAAGAAGTGTTAAAATATGCTATATAATTAAAGCTGTCTATTCTCTCTGCATTTAGTGTGAATTCTGAAGAATTTTGTAAGTCATAGGGTAGAATTTTTAGTTTAGCAGTTCCGGTTGAAGTAATCGGTTGATTTAGTGTAATTCTAAAGGTTATAGTCGAATCGGTTGTCAAATAAGTAGTATCAAATTTGGTACTGGCGCTATCAACCGATATATCTACCTTTACTCCGCCATTGTTGTTTGTCGTACAAGAAGTAAAAGTAATTAAAATTAGTAAAATAACAAGTGATATTAAAGCTATATTCTTTTTTTTCATCAATATCCCTCCAAGATAATTTTTATTTTATACTCAATTTATTATTCTATGTTTTAATATTTTAAACCTAATTAATATAAAAAAATACGGATAGTTTTTAAACTATCCGTATAATATATCGATTGAAAAAATAATTATTTTAATTCGTTTAAATTGTTAGCTACGATTTCCTTTGTGTCTCTTGCAATCATTAGTTCTTCGTTAGTTGGAACTACCATTAATTTAACTCTTGAATCTTCTGTAGAGATAATTTTTTCTTCGCCTTTGAAATCGTTAACTTTTTTGTCTATTTTTACCCCTAAATAACCAAGGTATTTTTCTGCTATCTCTTCTCTCATTATAGGAGAATTCTCTCCAACACCTGCAGTAAATACAATAGCATCAACACCGTCCATAGCAGCAGCATATGCACCAATGTATTTGGCAATTCTGTATTCGTAGATATCAAAAGCCAACCTTGATACTTTTTCACCTTCTATAGCGTTGTCTTCAATATCTCTCATGTCAGAATATTTTTTTGTAACTCCCAACATACCTGATTTTTTGTTCAAGATGTTCAACATTTCTTTTGGAGTTATTTCTTCTTCTTTACATATGAATTCGATTATAGATGGGTCTAAATCTCCACTTCTTGTTCCCATAGCTAATCCTTCTAATGGAGTGAATCCCATTGAGGTATCTATAGATTTACCATTTTTTACCGCTGCAACAGAAGCGCCGTTACCTATGTGACAAGAAATGATTTTAAGATCCTCAAGTTTTTCCCCTAATAATTCAGCAGTTCTTTTTGCAACATATCTATGAGAAGTTCCGTGGAATCCATATCTTCTTACTTTATATTTTTCATAATATTCATATGGAATTGCATATAAATAAGATGTTTTTGGCATTGTTTGATGAAATGAAGTATCAAATACAGCAACCTGATCAGCATTTGGTAATAATTCCATTGAAGCCCTAATTCCCATTATATTTGCAGGGTTGTGCAAAGGAGCCAAGAATGACATCAATTCAATTGTATCTAAAACCTCTTTATTGATTCTAACTGATGAAGCGAATCTTTCTCCGCCGTGGACAACTCTGTGCCCTACAGCATCTATTTCTTCTAATGACTCTAATACACCTTGATCAGAAGAGACTAATAGATCTAATACCATTTTTAAACCACTATCATGGTTTGGAATATCTTCTTCAATTATATTTTTTCCCCCATTTACTCTGTGCACGATTCTTGAACCATCAATTCCTATTCTTTCAACTAATCCTTTAGCCAAAACATTTTCATTTTCCATGTTTAATAGTTGGTATTTGATAGAAGAACTACCTGAGTTTATAACTAATACTTTCATTTCAAAACCTCCTTAGATTTTTTTCAATAAAGTTTATCATATTTTTTTTAACTTAATTTTACTTATTAATGTTATTAAAAAGAAAAAGGGAGAAAATTCTCCCTTTTTCTTTATTTCATCAACTCTTTATATAAAGGAAATTTTTTGGAAAGTTCTTGTACCTCTGAGATAATTTCACTTTGAACGTTTTCGTCTATGGAACCTTCATCATCTTTTATGTTTTTAGCAACCTTTGCGATCAATCTTGCAATTATCTTCATTTCTGCCTCTTTCATTCCTCGGGTAGTTAATGCTGGAGTTCCAACTCTTATACCTGAAGTAATGAAAGGTGATCTTTGTTCTTTTGGTACCGTGTTTTTGTTAACTGTTATATGGCATTTTTCTAGTCCTTTTTCCATTGCTTTTCCTGTAACGTTTAAATTTGTTAAATCTATCAATAATAGATGTGAATCAGTTCCGCCAGAAACAATTTGCATTCCATTTTTTTCTAACTCGTCACTAAGTGTTTTGGCGTTCATAACAACTTGTTTTTGATAAATTTCAAATTCTGGTTCCAAAGCTTCTTTGAAAGCAACTGCTTTTGCAGCAATCACGTGTTCTAAAGGGCCACCTTGTATTCCAGGGAATATAGCTTTATTTATTGCTTTGTATATTTCTTTGTCATTAGTTAGTATCATTCCACCTCTTGGCCCTCTCAAAGTTTTATGGGTTGTTGTTGTCACAACATCAGCGTATTCAAGAGGGTTTGGATAAATTCCAGCCGCAACCAGTCCAGCAAAATGAGCCATGTCAACCATTAAATAGGCTCCTATTTCATCAGCGATTTCTCTGAATTTTTTGAAATCTATTATTCTTGCATAAGCACTTCCACCAGCTACGATGATTTTTGGTTTGTTTTTTAAAGCGACTTCTTTAACTTCGTCATAATCTATTATTCCTGTTTCTTTGTTTACACCATAAGAAACTACATTATATATTTTCCCAGAAAAATTAACAGGCGAACCATGTGTTAAATGGCCTCCGTGAGATAAAGACATTCCCATGAAAGTGTCCCCAGGTTGAAGAAGCGCAAAATAAACTCCCATATTTGCTTGAGAACCCGAGTGAGGTTGGACATTTGCATATTTTGCATTAAATAATTCTTTTGCCCTGTTTTTTGCTAAAGTTTCTACTTTGTCTACAACTTGACAACCACCATAATACCTTCTTTTTGGATATCCTTCAGCATATTTGTTCGTCAACACACTTCCCATGGTTTCCATAACAGCTATAGATGTGAAATTTTCTGAAGCTATAAGTTCTAAGCCAAACTCTTGCCTTTCCAATTCTTCATTTATAAGTTCATAAATTTCCGGGTCAGACTTTTTAACATTTTCCCACATTTATTTCACCCCTTCTATTTAATAAAATAAATTCATAAATATTATAAACCAAATGTAAAAAAAATAAAACTACTCAATTAATGTGAATATGAAATCCCTTTCATGAAATTTTTTTCATATCGAGTATATTTACCCATAATCCTATTTAATTCCTTGTATGTAATCATCAAGGCTTTTGTATTTTAATGTAAATATGACTATAATAAATATAGAAGGGAAAAATTATTCATAAGGAGGTAATTCTATAATGAATTATGAATCAAAGTTATCAAGTGTGGCTCGTGGAATTAAATCAAGTATTATTAGGGAACTTTTAAAGGTAGCTAATGACCCTGGTATGATTAGTTTTGGAGGAGGGGTACCAGATCCAGATACATTTCCAAGACATAAAATGGCTAAAATTTCGAAAGATATCATTGAAAATGAGTACAAATTCGTTCTTCAATATGGGACAACAGAGGGTGACCAACAATTGATGCAAGGTTACATGGATCTTCTAAAAAAATACGAAAATATCGATTGGTTAAACTATGACAATATGGTTATAACTGTTGGTTCTCAACAAGCATTATACCTTATTGGTATAACCCTTTTAGATGAGGAATCATATTGTGCCGTAAGTAGAC
>Ga0182234_10120_pt1 | contig 32724 bp, 32 predicted proteins | sample hydfratesGB_TM_A_FD_145595 | JGI IMG/M metagenome (GOLD analysis project Ga0182234, IMG submission 145595) | Subsurface microbial communities from deep shales in Ohio, USA - hydraulic fracturing test GB_TM_A | ecosystem: Environmental > Aquatic > Deep subsurface > Shale gas/oil reservoir >...
AAGTGATCTTGTTAATTACTATTATACCATAAATAGGGGTGTTTTTGTATTTTTTATGACTACTTTTTTGAGCTTCTTCCTATGTTTATCAAGGTTTTATTACTAAAACCTAACGCCGAAAGTTGAGTAAGTAACTTTTTAAGTCGGTGTACAACTGGAACCGTAATTTTATTTTGAGAAAATGATTTAGCCAGATTTATAGTAAAACCATTTTCCACTTCAAAATTTGGATAATCTAATTTATAAATCAAGTCATCATCAATTTGTTTAATTGTTAAATATCCTGTTTGGAATAGTAAAGGAATAAGTTCCAAGTTTTCTAAATCATAAGCTTTTAAATCTTCTTTCCCGACTTCTATATTTTCTAAATTACTAATATCAAAATTACTTTTTTTTATTAAATCCACTAAAAATTTAGGAGTTCCACTTTCAAACCAATAATTATCTATTTTTTTTACTTCTAGTGCGCTTGCAATTGAGTAGGGATTATAAACTTTAATATCTTCATCACTGAATCGAAATCCATTATACATTTCTTTAAACTTTTTATACACAGCTTCTTTTTTAATGTCATTTTCGGCTGCAAATTTTTCAAAATATGGATCAAAATTATCATGTAATTCTTTTTCTGTATAGCCCAGCATAAAAGAGAATCCTGGACGCATATCAAGAATTTTTAAATTATTTAAAGCAGAAAAAATTGAGAGTTTGCTGAATTTAGAGATTCCAGTTATAAAAACGAGTTCAAGATGTGATATGTGGGATTTTAAGTTATCATATAGAATTTTAAGATAGGCTTGATTTTCCAGGGCAATATCGTTTGAACTATGATGATTTAAATTTGAGACTATAGCCTTGTCATACTCATCAATTAAAACTACGACATTTTTATTATATTTAGAAGCAAGTTTTTCTATTAATTCAGAAAACATATAATAAGCTTTTTCAATTTCCAGCTGGATTCCATATTTATCTGCTATTTTACTTAAAGATTTTTGGAGGCTTTTTTCTAAGATTTCTTTATTTTCTGCAGGGATATTATTGAAATCAAGGTGTATGATGGGATATTCTTCCCACTTCCAGTCATAATCGTAGATATATAATCCCTGGAAAAGATCTTTTTTACCTTCATAAAATCTTTTGATTGTATTTAAAAATAATGATTTACCAAAACGTCGTGGACGTGAGAGAAAATAATATGTTCCAGCTTCAATCATTTTGGTTATGAATTTTGTTTTATCAACATAAAGAAAACCTTCTTTTATTATTTTCTCAAAATCATCGATATCAGTTGCTATTTTCTTCATTATCTCACCTCCAAGTTAAATTAATTATACTTTAAAATTTACTGATTATCAATTAAACTGCAGAAGAAAAAATCAATAAGGATCTGTCTTTTTTAGCAGAGGTAGATGTCGATGAAGAATAATTTAAAAAAAGAAAGAGCAGAAAAGTCTGCTCTTTAGTTTAAATATTCTTCTAAATCCTCAAGTGATTCAATAGTTATAATATCCTTTAATAAATCAGTTCGAATTTCTCTTAAAACAATTAAATCTAATTTATTAAGTTTACTCTCAAGATTGTCCGGAAGCTTATCTATTGGGAGTTTATCCTTTATTAAGATTGAAATAGTTTCAATTAATTCCTGTTTTCTACCTTCTTTCATCCCTTCTTTCATTCCTTCTTTAATACCATCTAATTTACCTTCTTCACGCAACTTATTAGCTGTAGACATGAAAGTCTCACTCCTTTCGGGGATGATTAAATTAACTTTATCATGCATAATATCAAAATCATAATCCTTAATTTCCAGTATATATTTCATTCCTGTTGTGAAGTATTCTAAAATAGTCTTAGTATCATTCAATTTTTTGATTAACTTTAATATGTCAGCAAATATTTTATCATAATCATTATCAATAAAGCTGGTGTGAAGTATTTTTAAAACTATTTGTAACTGTATACTTCCTATAATCTCCAGATCACTATACTTAGAAAAGTCAAAAAGCAAATGTTCAAAGTCTGGAATAAATTTTTCTGTATTTGCTTGAATATTAAACTTAGCGCTGAATCTCTTATCTATATTATACCTCTTTCCCCCATGGTAAATCAAGAGGGGAATTACCAGCGGCAGTTTTTCTTCATCATAATGATCCTGGTGATGCTCCCAGATCCGGACCATATATTGAAGAAGTTGAAAAGAAACATCTTTGTCGGGGTAACTCTTGTGTTCAAAAAGCCAGTAGATATAGGCATTTTGTTTATTTAATTCGACTCGATAAACAACATCAGAAAAATATTTTTTTAGGCATTTATTAACAAATGATTTCTTAGAAATTTGTAACTTGTCGAGATTAATTAAATCCAACAATTCCTGAGGTAAGTAGTTTTTAAGAAAATCTTCTGCGACCACCTTCTTTTCAAACATTTCTTGAAAAAATCTATCATGGGGAGTCTGCATTTTTCCAACCTCTTTCTCTTAGAATTTTACCTTAAATTAAGATAAGACCTGAGGACTAATCTTTAAGTAAATTATATCACAAAACGAACTTGTGTTCAATTAAATTCAAGCTAATTCGACAAAAAAACAGAGAAATATTAATTGATTTTAAAGCAAGAGTGTATTATAATAAAAGTTGTTAAGAAATTGAACACATTAAGAAAGATTAAAAATAGTTTATTGAGTGTCTGCAGCATTAAATCCATATATAAATTGAGATCGATTAAAGAAAAAGCACAAAAATGACAACCGATGTCACAAAGATTGTTAACTGAAAAGTTTTACTTTGTCATTCGACAAAATTAGATACTCTATTTATTTGATGTATATTAAATAATGTTATAAAATAGAACTTGTGAGCGACATAGAAGTATTATTCAATATATGACATCCGATGTCACGAAATAAAATCTTAACTCAGGTACGTTGACAACTGAATATGTATGGGAATCTTTGGAACCGGGGTTTTCATATGGGAAGATGAACTGGGTTAGAGGTTTAAAAAACTATGATATAAGTTCAAGGATCAGGTTATTTTTTTAGCAATACACTTTGATCTCAACAAAGTGGACATAGTGTTGAGGTGGGGTAGAGGTTTAGAGTAAATATAAATGATATATATATAAATTAGTTTTTTATATTTGAATCTCGAGAGAGGTTTTGATGTAAAAAACTATTTTTTTATGTGTAGAAAATTTTAGAAAAAGCAAATACTTAAATGAAGAGGGGTTAATTACATATGTTAGATGGTAAAACTATATTAGTAACAGGTGGAACTGGTTCATTTGGTAAAAAGTTTACTCAGATGATTTTAGATAAATATGATATAAAAAAGTTGATTATATTTAGTCGTGGGGAATTAAAACAGGCTGAAATGAAATCTAAATTTGGGAATCACCCTAAATTAAGATTTTTTATTGGTAATGTCCGTGATAAAGAAAGAGTTTATCGTGCTTTTGATGGAGTAGATATTGTAATTCATGCTGCTGCTCTAAAAAGAGTACCTGAATGTGAATATAATCCATTTGAAGCTATCAAAACAAATGTTAATGGTGCTCAGAATGTTATTGATGCTGCTATTGATAAGGGTATTGAAAAAGTTGTAGCTTTAAGCACAGATAAAGCAGCAAATCCAATTAATCTTTATGGTGCTACTAAACTCTGTTCGGATAAACTGTTTACAGCAGGTAATGCCTATGCAGGTGGAAAAAACACAAAATTTGGTGTTGTTCGCTATGGTAATGTAATGGGAAGTCGAGGTAGTGTTATACCGTTTTTTAAGAAAATGAAAGAAACAGGAACATTACCAATTACAGACCCTAGAATGACTCGTTTCTGGATCACCCTAGAAGATGCTGTTAAACTGGTTTTAAAAGCTTTAGAAGAAATGCAGGGTGGAGAAATTTTTGTGCCCAAAATTCCAAGTATGAAGGTAACTAATCTTGCTACTGCTATTGCTCCTGAATGCAAACAGGAAATAGTGGGTATCAGACCGGGCGAAAAATTACATGAGGTTATGATACCAAGAGCTGCTTCCAGACATACAATAGAATTTGAAGATCATTATATAATTGAGCCCGATTATGACTGGTGGGAAAAGGGAAGTCATCCTGAAGGTGAAAAATTAGAAAAAGAATTTGAATATAACAGCGGCAATAACGATCAGTGGCTCAGTGTGGAAGAAATGCGTAAACTGATAGAGGAGTTAAACTAATGACTCAAGAATTTATACCATATGGTAGTCAGTGGATAGATGGTCAGGATATAGAGGCTGTTACAGAAACTCTAAAAAGTGATTATCTAACTACAGGACCCAAGATAAAAGAGTTTGAAGATAAATTTGCAGATTATGTAGATGCCAAATATGCTGTCGCTGTTGCAAATGGAACAGCTGCTTTACATGCTGCAGCTTATGCTGCAGGTATTAAAGATGGTGATGAAGTAATAACTACACCACTTACCTTTGCTGCTACTGCTAATTCTGTTCTTTATCAAGATGCAACACCCGTTTTTGCAGATGTTAATCCTAAAACATATAATATTGATCCTGAATCAATTGAAGAAAAGATTAGTGAGAGAACAAAAGCTATTATACCCGTTCATTATACGGGACAACCCTGTGAAATGGACAAAATAAAAAAGATAGCTAAGGAAAATGATTTAGTTATCATAGAAGATGGGGCTCATGCAGTTGGAGCAACTTATAAAGATCAAAAGATTGGCAGCATTGGAAATATGACCACTTTTAGCTTTCATCCGGTTAAAAACATGACTACCGGTGAAGGTGGAATGATAACTACTGATTCTAAAGAACTATATGATAAATTAATGAAATTTAGAACTCATGGGATAACTAAGGATGAATCAGAATATATAAATTCTTCTGATGGCCCCTGGTATCATGAACAGCATGAACTGGGATATAATTACCGTATTACAGATATCCAGGCTGCCCTGGGTATTACTCAACTAAAAAAAATAGATAAGTTTTTAGCAAAAAGAATAGAGATTGTAAATAAATATAATAATGAATTCAAAGAAATAGACGGACTAATAATTCCTGAACAGTTAGAAAACACTAATTCAGCCTGGCATATTTATGTATTACAGCTGGAATTAGAAAAACTAACTGCAGATAGAAAACAGATTTTTGAAGCTTTAAGAGAAAAGAACTTAGGTGTTAATGTGCACTACATACCTGTTTATTTCCATCCATATTATCAGAGTCTAGGCTATGAAAAGGGAATCTGCCCTAAAGTGGAAAGGTTATATGAGAGAATAATAACTATTCCTTTATATCCTAAAATGACTGACCAGCAGGTTGATGAAGTCATTAAAAGAATTAAAAGCACAATTAATAAATATCAGAAATAGGTGTTTATAGATATGAAACCTAAAAAAACAGCAGCTATTATCCAGGCCAGGATGGGTTCAACCCGTTTACCTGGCAAAGTAATGAAAGATTTAAAAGGAAAGCCTGTATTATGGCATGTGATTGAAAGAGTAAAACAGGCTGAAAATATTGATCAGATTATAATAGCTACTACAACTCATAAAAGAGATAAGATAATCTTTGAGAAGGCTAAAAAATGGGGAGTTAAAGCCTATCAGGGTAGTGAGGAAGATGTTCTAGCAAGATATTATGAAGCTGCTAATAAATATGATGTTGATACAGTTGTTAGAATAACATCCGACTGTCCTCTAATTGATCCTCATGTTATTGATGAGATAGTTGAATATTATAATAAAAATGATTATACTTTAGTAACTAATGCCGGCTCAGATTTAAACAACAGAACATACCCTCGTGGCTTAGATACTGAAGTTTTTTCTTTTAAAGTTTTAGAAAAAGCATATAAAAAGGGAGAAGAAAAATATCAAAGGGAACATGTAACTCCCTATATTTATGAAAATCATGAGGATATTTTTTATTATAAAAACAACAAAGATTTATCAAATTACCGATTAACTTTAGATACCAAGGAAGATTTTGAATTGACCAAAGCTCTTTATGATAAATTATATAATGGTAAACATAATTTTTACTTAAATGAAATTATTGAAGTTTTAAATGAAAATAAAGAATTACTAAAAATTAATCAGAAGATCAAACAAAAAGAATTAAAATAAAGTGAGGTAGTTATATGTCAGAAACTATAAAATTTGGTGATAGATTAATAGGGAAAGATCAACCAGCTTATATAATAGCAGAAATGTCAGCCAATCATGCAGGAAGTAAAGATAGAGCTTTAGAAATAATTAGAGCTGCTAAAGATGCTGGAGCTGATTGTGTAAAAGTTCAAACTTACACTCCTGAAACGATGACTTTAGATTCAGATAAAAAGTGGTTTCAAATAGATAAAGGCACCTGGGAAGGTGAAAATTTATATAAGCTTTATCAGCAAGCTTATACCCCTTGGGAATGGCAGGGGGATTTAAAAAAAGAAGCTGAAAAGATAGGTATTGATTTTTTTTCTACTCCTTATGAGAATACAGCTGTTGATTTCTTAGAAGGTTTAGGAGTTGAGTTCTATAAGGTTGCATCTTTTAGTATAACTAACCTTCCATTTTTAAAGTATCTTGCTAAAAAAGGTAAACCCATAATTATGTCAACTGGTATGGCGACTTTAGCAGAAACAGATGAAGCAGTCAGGACGATTAGAAAGACTGGTAATGATCAACTGGCTCTTTTAAACTGCTCCAGTGCTTATCCTTCGATAGCAGATGATATGAATTTGAAGAATATAAAAAATCTAGAAGAAACTTTTGGTGTTCCTGTTGGGTTATCTGATCATTCTTTAGGTTCTGTTGCAGCTGTAACTTCTATAGCAATGGGAGCTAAGATAATAGAAAAACATTTCTGTATGAGCAGAGAAATAGAAAATCCTGATTCTTCATTTTCAATGGAGCCAGATGAATTCAAAAATATGGTCCATGATATAAGAGCTGCAGAAAAAGCAATCGGTAAGATTGATTATTCTATTTCTGAAAAAGAAAAAAACAGTAGAATTTTTAGAAGATCTATTTTTGCAGTTGAAGATATAAAAGCAGGAGAAGAACTAACTGAAGAGAATATAAAAATTATTCGTCCTGGCTATGGTTTAAAACCAAAACATTGGGATAATGTTTTAAAAACTAAAGCTATTAAAAATATTGAAAAAGGAACACCACTAAGCTGGAGTATGATAAAATAAGGTGTGAATAAATGATGCTGAAAACAGAAAGATTGTACTTAAGACCAATGTCAGAAGAAGATGCTCAGTTTATAGTTGATATGAGAAATAATTCTAAAATATTAAACTCATTATTTAGCTATAGGATGATAACAGTTGAAGAACATTTAAACTGGTATAAAAATAATTTTAATAATGACAATAGGATTGATTTAATGGTCTGTAAAAAAGATGATAATAAACTTATAGGAACAGTTAATCTAGCTAATATAGATTATAAAAATCAGAAAGCAGAATTTGGAATAATGATAGCAGAATCATTCTGGAATAAAGGTTATGCCTATGAGTCTTCACAAATATTTATAGACTATTCTTTTAATCAATTTAACTTAAATAAAATATATTTAGAAGTTTTAAAAGAAAATGATGCGGCAATTAATCTTTATCAAAAATTAGGATTTAGAGAAGAAGGTATTTTAAGAGAAAATATTTTTAAAAATGGTAAGTTCAAAGATGTTTTAATTATGTCTTCATTTAGAGATGATCTAAAATGATTGTAGCCTTAAGAGTAGATGGTGGTAAAGACATTGGTATGGGTCATATTATGCGTACTATGGCTTTAACCAATGATTTAAAAAAAGATGAAGAAGTAAAAAGAGTTTTCTATATTACTAAAAACAATCTATCTGCTGTCAATAAATTAAAAGAAAATGATTTTGAAGTAATAACTATAGAAAAAGATCTATCTTATGAGGAAGAGATAGAAAAAGTTAAAGAAATAATAAAAAAAGAAGAAGTTAATAAATTAATTACTGATTCTTATGATATAGATCAGAATTATTTAATTGAAATGAGAAAAGTAGTTGATAAACTTGTTACTGTCCATGATTATGCTCCTTTTGCTTTTCCCTCTCATGTAGTTATTAACGGAAATGCTTATGCTGAAGATTTAGATTATGAATCTTTATATGGAGACACTGAGTTTTTGTTGGGAACTGAGCACTTACTTTTAAGAGATGAGTTTAGAAACTTACCTAAAATTGAAGTTAGAGATAGAGTGCAAAACATTTTGGTTACTGTTGGTGGTTATGATCTAAGAAATTTGACTCCAAAGATTATTGAAGCTTTAAACTCTATTGACTTTGATGAAATAGATGATCAATATATTGATAAAGAAAATCTTCATATTGATGTTGTAATAGGTCCTTCTTTTGATAACTTAGATCAGATAATAGCAGAGCTTGAACAAAGCAATTTAGACATTTCATTAAACTTTAATGTTAAAAAGATGAGTAAGTTAATGATAAAAAGTGATATAGCTATTTCTTCAGGAGGAAGTACTCTTTATGAATTGTCAGCAACTAAGACACCTGCCCTAGTATTATTACAGGCAGAGAATCAGATTAGAGTTGCTGATAAATTGGATGGTAAGAGTATTTTTAATTTAGGATTTGAAGAAAACATTTTAAATATTAAAGATAGAATAAAGGTATTAATAAAAACAAAAAATGAGTTGAACAAAAAAAGTAGAAGTGATAATTAAATGAATTTAAAAAAGTTAAAGAATATGACTTTTTATTCGGGAACAGTATATATTACACAATTAATTGTTGGCTTAGTATCTATTATTATTAAAAATATTTTGGGTCCTACATTAACAGGAAGATTTACTTTTTTGAAAATGATTTATAGTTATATGAATTATGGACATTTAGGAATAAGATTTTCTATAGATAAAAACTTACCTCGTATTAGTTTTGAGTCAAGTGAAGAGGAAATATCTGAATTTAAAAGCAAGAGCATTTCTTCTGTATTTATAATTGAGTTTTTAATTTTTTTGATAATTTCTTTATATATATTAATATTTAATAATAGTTTAAAAGATAAGACGCTTATTATAATAATTTTACTTGCAGGAGTTATTCATTCTATTAATGTAATATATAAAGTTATATATCGCGCTGAACAAAAGACAAAAGAGATATCAAAATACACTTTTTTTTATGGGGTGTTTTTTAGTTTATTTCAAATTATAGGTGTTTTGATATTTTCATTTAAGGGTTTAATAATATCTTTTTTAATTTTTAATATGTCTTTTCTTTTTATATATTTCATTTTCTTAAAAAAAGAAAAAATTATAATTAAAATAGACCTAGAATTTATTAAATCTAGAATTTATGATGGGTTTCCTCTATTTGCAAATGGATTAATTATATTTACATTATTGAATGTCGATAAATGGTTTATTTTAGGATATTTTAGTGATAAAGAGTTAGGTTATTATTCAGTAGCAACTATGTTTTTTTCAATGTTTATGATTTTACCAAATACTTTTTCGGAAGTTTTATTTCCAGATTTAATTTTAAATATTAGCAAAATGGAAATAAAAAAAGTTTTATCAAAATTAATTGAAGATATAAAAATTTTATCAAATGTTTTTTATATTTTAATTTCAATTTTTATTTTCTTAATACCGTTGTTTATTAATTCTTTTATGCCCCAATATAAAAGCTCTATTATATTAACTCAAATAATTATAATTGGTGTCTTTTCCTTTTCAATTACCAGTTTAGGTAGTTACTTTCTTTTAGGATATAATAAAAATAAAACTATTGTTGGTATTGCTTCTATTTCATTGCTTCTAGCCATATTATTAAACTTTTCTTTTATATATTTTATAGAATTAAATATTATTTTTATTGCATTAGCGTCTTGTATTACATATATTTTGTATGGTCTTATGTATTTATTTATTATAAGTATAAATAATGATAATATAAATACTAATTTTGTTACAAATGTTTTTTTGATATTATTTAACTTAACTAAATTAATTATTATTTTAATAACGAATTTAATAGCAAATCAAATATTTTATCAAATTGTTATGATTTTATTTGTGTTGGATATTATATTCTCATTACATAAATACAAGAAAAAATTGTTTAAGTAATTATAATTATTCTAAAATTGAGGTGATTCTTTGAATATTTTATATTTAACTAAAGCTTATCCAATAAGAGAATTTAGTATTTCTAAAGCTTTAGTTAAAAAAAAGAGCTATAAAATTTATTCTGTAGCTTTTAGTAGAAGATTTGCTAATAAACTTAATAAATTGAATGCTAAAGAAAAAGTTTTTGAAGAAAACTTTGATTACACAAAATTTTTTCAAGAACATAAAATAGAAAATAATGATTTGGAGTTTTATAATAAACAACTTAAAGAATTTGAAAAGAAATATGAGATCCCTTCTTTGAACTTTGCTATAACTGCTGATCGTTATCTCAAAAATAAAGATGAAAAATTTATAAAAAAACATTTATATTACAGTATTATATTCTTTGAAAGATTAATAAAATTTAATGATATATCTGTTATTATTGGAGAAATATCTTCCGCAACTGATTATATAGCTTATTACATGTCCAAAAAAATGGATATAAAATATATTTTTTTCTGGCATGCAAGACAAGAAAATAAAATAGCTTTTTCAGATATTAATGATAATTGGATTGGGTTACAATCGAATTATGATAAATTAAAGAAAAGAAGCTTAACTATTAAAGAAAAAAAAGAAGTTAATAATTATATAAGCGAGTATATAGATAACAAAAAAATCCCGGATTATATGAAGTTTAGTGATAACACAAAAAAACAAGAGTTTGATCAAATAAGAGATGATACTTTTTTTGAAAGATTAGTTAATATTTTAAAATCTTATAAGGTTGATATTGAATGTGCTATAGATTATAATCATTCTTTTAAGTTTAAAATAAATAAAAGAATTAAAGAAATTTTACACGTTACTAAAAAACAGGAAAGTTTCTTTAGTAACGAAATAGAAGATGAAAAATTTGCATTAGTTCCACTGCATTTTCAACCTGAAGCTTCAACGATGACATTTGCGCCTTTTTATTTAAATCAACTTTCGTTTATAGAAAATTTATCTAAATCTATTCCTATTGATTACTACTTATATGTTAAAGAACATCCAGCAATGTTTAAAAAAAGAAGTAATAACTTTTACGAGAAAATAAAAACTATTCACAATGTTAAACTAATTAGCCCGAAACTTGATATTCATGAATTATTAGATAGTTGTAATGCAGTTATTACTTTAACTAATACAACAGGGTTTGAGGCTATAATTTATGATAAGCCTTTATTTGTGTTTGGGAATGTTTTTTATAATTTATATGATTATGCATATAAAATTTCCAATTATGGAGAAATTAATGAACTATTTGATATAGTAAATAAATGGGATGATAATAATAAAGTTAGAAAAAATAATAGATTGAAATTTATTAAAGCAATAAATAATTCTATATTTGAAGGTAATTTAAATAATCATATTAAAGATAAAAGTGTATTAAATTCTAAAAATTTAGATAAAATTTCTAATTCTATAATTGAAATGATTAATTATTATGGCAAAAAACATTAAGGTTAGAATCAATTATTTTTATTATTAATACAAAAGATAATATATTTTAAGTTGTTTTTTATGGTTTTGCAAATTACTTATGATTATATATTAAGATAAATGACCATGATTGAGTTCCTATCTAATTTGGGAGAAGTTTTAATATGATTTATTAAACATGGTTTTAAATAAATTAACTGCTTATGCAATAAATTTAATTCCTGAGACTAAGTTATTCAGAATGTTTTTATAGTAACCTTCTGATGGTATTTTACCAACAGATGAGTTTGACCTTTGTTATTGTTTTGATGATAATAGTATATTAAAGGTCCTGAATAGTTCTGCTACTGTATCATCTGAGTTAAATTGATTGATTATTCTGATTCATCAACTAGATCAGATATTTTTTCGCCTTTAAGAACTCAAAGAACAATTTCCATTTTTTCATCTGCATCATAAGTTTCAGGCATTTTTTTACCCCCTATAATTATTATAAAATGTTAAATTGGTATCTGTCCAATATTCTTAGGGGGCGTTACAATTTATTTTTTAAATGGTGATAAATTTTCAATATCACTAACTATATTATACGAGGAGAATTATATTGTATAAAAGAATCTTGTTTTTTCTTTTAGTGTTTATTAATACAGCAATTTTATGTATTCCCTTATGGTTTTTTTTAAAGAAAAAATCTAAGGACGTTTTTGAACCAATTTATGCTTCTTGTGCGTATATATTTTTGATATTTATTATTAGGAGTATATATATATATATAAATGGTTCTCCTTTTCTTGGTCATTTTCCATTTGATAACGTAACTTATTATAAATTTATTCAAGCATTATTATTAGTTTTTTTCTCTACTTTAATATTGATAGTGGGTTATTATTCAAAATTTGGGAAAATAATAGCTTTAAAGTTACCAAAGAAGAAATTATATTGGAAAAAGAATAATCTTTTTTTTATGACCTTTATTTTTATGTTTATTTCTCTTTCTTCTTTTTATTTATTACTAAAAAAAATTGGTGGATTAAGATATTATTTACTCAATAAACATGAAGTATTAACTTTAAGTGGAACAACTTTTTTAAAATTTGGCATAAATTTCCTGATATATACTGTTTCTATTTATTTGATTTATTTTTTAATTACAAAGAAATACAAACATATGTATATATTAGTATTATTATTATCATTAACTTATGGTTTTTTTTCTGGTTCTAAATCAATTTTTTTAGGAATAATTTTGTCTAATATGATTATATATCATTATTTAAAGAAACGAATAAAATTAACTCAAATAATTATATTTATATTAATTGTTTTAATTGTATTTCCTTTTTTTAATATATATAGGAATCTTGATAATTTCAATGATTTAAAAAAAGGTTTTAAAGCATTAACTCAAATAACAACTATAATGAATAGTTTTTTATCTAGATTTCACGATATTGATTCATTAACATATATACTAAGAGATACTCCTAATACAATGAAATTTCAATATGGTAAAACCATATTGAAATTATTTGTAGCATGGATACCTAGAAGTTTATGGGAAAATAAACCTATTATATCATTTGCAAAAATATTTGGAGAAACTTATTATGCTGAATTTTTTAAGGGGACTGGAACTGCTCCCTCACCTACTTTAATTGGTGAAGCTTATATTAATTTTCATATAATAGGATCTTTTATAATTAGTTATATTATAGGCGTTTTCTTAAGGTTTATTTACGAATATTTAATAAATAAAAAATATTCATTTGGTTCAATATTTTTATACTCTCAGATTTTTCTTAGTCTTTCAATGATATGGGAATCTGATATTGTTCCCTCTATAATAAATATATTAATGATAATTTTTATTAGTATTTTTGTTAATATTACTCTGTCTATAAAACTCAGATGAAAGGAAAATTTAAAATGAATAATATACTAGTTGTTACTGAAGGAATTTCTGAAGATTATACAGGTGGTGCACAAACATATATTCATAATATGACGAAAGGATTACAAAAAAAAAATAATAATATTTTTATTATAACAAGAAAACATAATAAATTTGATGAGAATGTTGAGAAAATTAATGGGAACAATGTTTATAGACATTCTTATATAAGTAAGAATACTTTTTTTTATAAAGCTTACCCATTTTTCAGCTATTATAATTCTCGTAAAATTTTTAATAAATTGAATCAAAAACATAATTTTGATTCAATTAATTTTCATTTTCCATTTTCTGCTGCAGGTATTATTAGTGATAAATCGAGTAATAAAATAAAAAAAACTTACACTTTTCATGCTCCAACTGTTGAAGAATTATTAAATGATTATAAAAATCATAATATATTAATAAATAAATCTCTTAAATTATTTCTACCTTTAATTAATAAATTTGAAAATTATGCTTTGCAAAATGTCGATGAAATAATAGTTTTGAGTAAATATATGAAGGATAAATTATTAAATATACATAATAATATTAATGAGGATAAGATTAATATTATTCCCGGCGGAGTAGATACAAAGATTTTTAGACCTTTAGGAAATAAAAGATTTGAATCTGACCAAATTATTTTTTTTACAGCACGCAGATTAGTTCCAAGAATGGGATTAGAGAACTTAATTTGTGCTTTTGAGCAAAATTTGAAAAAACATAAAAACATTAAACTATATATTGCTGGAGGGGGACCCTTAAAAGAGAAATTAAGAGATATGATTCAAAAAAGGAATTTAAATGATTATATTAATTTATTAGGATATATATCCAAGGAAGATTTATTATATTATTATGATAAATCTAATTTTTTTGTATTACCTACAAAAGAGTTAGAAGGATTTGGTTTAGTTACAATTGAATCAATGGCTATGGGAACCCCTGTTATTGCAACACCTGTTGGTGGAAGCAAAGAAATATTGGGTAAATTCAATAAAGATCTTCTTATGGAGTCAATATCTGTGAATTCAATATCAAAAAAAATTGATAATATGATTGAACTATATAAAAACCAGGAAAAATATAGGGAGCTTACTATTAGAACTCGTAATTATGTTCAACAAAATTATTCTTGGGAAAATATAACTGAACAAATAAATAATATTTTATTAAGTTAATTAATATGTTGAGGTGAATTTTAAGTGGAAAACAATTTAGTATCTATAATAATGCCGGTATATAATGCAAATGGATTTATTGATAACAGTATTAAATCAGTAATAAATCAAACATATAAGAATTGGGAATTATTAATTATTGATGATTGCTCTACTGATGGTTCATCAGAAATTGCTTATGAATATTCGTGTATTTATGAGAATATAAAATATTATAAACATGAAAAAAATGAGGGTGTTGCAGTTGCAAGAAATACTGGCATAGAAAATGCTGAAGGGAAATATATAGCATTTTTAGATAGTGATGACTTTTGGGATTTCGAAAAATTAGAAAAACAAATTAAATTTATGGAAGATAATAATTATTACTTCACTTATACATCGTATGAAATGGTAGATAAAAAAGGGGATCAATTACATAAAGTTATAAAGCCTCCAAAAAAATTAGATTACAGAAAATTACTTAAAGGGAATAATATTGGGTGTTTTACGGTTGTTATTAATAAAGAAGAAATTGATTTTATTTCAATGCCCAAAATAAAACATGAAGATTATGCTGCTTGGTTAAAAATTTTGAAAACAGGTTATATAGCATATGGTTTAAATGAAAAATTAGGATTTTATAGAATTACTGATGATGGAATAACTTCAAATAAATTTAGTTCTGCAATTTGGACTTGGAATATATATAGAAGATATTTAAATTTTTCACTTCTAAAATCAAGTTATTACTTCGGGTTTTATATTTTAAATAGTATTAACAAACATATTTTATAAGGAATTATATTTATGAGGTGAATAAAATGATAACAGCACTAATTATGGCTGGAGGAGAAGGTACTAGATTCTGGCCATTAAGCAGAAAAGACCACCCAAAACAGTTTTTAAAGTTAAATGATAATCAAAAAACAATGTTGCAGGAAACTGTAGAAAGAATAAATGAACTTATTCCTTTAGAACAGGTTTTTATTGCAACTAATGAAGCCTATCAAAAAGCAATTAAAAAGCAGTTGGATGGTATACCAGAAGAAAACATAATAGTAGAACCAATGAAAAGAAATACAGCTGCCTGTATAGGTTTATCTTCAGTAGTAATTGAAGATAAATATCCGGGTTCAACAATGATTGTTTTACCGGCCGATCATTTAATTAAAGATAAAAAAAGATTTGTAAATATTTTAAGAAAATCAATTATGACTGCAGCTACCGGTAAAAACTTAGTTACTATTGGTATAGAACCAACTAACCCAGAAACAGGATATGGCTATATTCACTTTGGTGATCAATTACATACCATAGATGGTGATCAGGTATTTGAAGTCCTTAACTTCACCGAAAAACCTGATTTAAGTACTGCTAAAGAGTTTTTAGAAAAAGGAACATATCTCTGGAACAGTGGGATGTTTATCTGGCAGTTAAGCAGTATTCTATCTAATATAGAGACCCATTTACCTGAGATGTATGAGTCCTTAGAGAGAATAAAAAATGCTTTAGGCACAGATTTAGCTCAAAAAGTAATTAGAGATGAATTTGAAAAGATGCAGAGTGTTTCTATTGACTATGGAATTATGGAAAAAGCAGAGGATATCTTTGTTATTCCTGGCTCTTTTGGTTGGGATGATCTCGGCAGCTGGCCGGCTTTAGAGAGAGTTAAAAAAGTAGATTCTGATGGTAATGTAGTAATTGGTAAACATTACGGTATAGATACTACTAACTCTATTATTCACAGTCCTAATAAAGTAGTAACTACCATTGGTCTTGATGATGTAGTGATAGTTGATACTGAAGATGCTATTTTAATCTGTGATAAAAAGCGAGCCCAGGAAGTTAAAGAGATCAGAAATATTCTGGAAGCAGAAGGTCTTGAGGATTGTTTATAAAACAAATAAGAGATTTACAATAATATATTTTTAGGAATGATATTTATGGCTATTAAGTCTGTTAAATTCAAAAATTGTAAGTCCCTTAAAGATATATCATTAAACATTAATGATCTTAATTTGTTAATTGGAGAAAATGGTACAGGTAAAACAAATATCATAAAAGCCCTAGATTATTTTTATAGTAATTTAACAGAAGATAATTTCAATGAAGAACTTTATGATAAAAATAATCCATATAGTCAATATTTTGAAATAACAGTTGAATATGATTTGAGTTTATTAACAATGGAGGGCTTTGATCATAATAAAAATAGATATTCAAGTGATTTGGGTGAATATGTTAATAAATTTGGCTTTTTAAAAGATGATACAATTATTTTAAGCTTAAAACAATATAAAGATGAAAAACCTGTCTGGAATAAAGATTTTGAAACTAGAAGAGCATTAAAACATTTATATCCTTTTTATTTTTTTAGATCTAATAATATTGATCCCTCCGATTGGCAATTACTTTGGAATATAATTGGAGATTTAAGCAGATTAAATGTTAAATCTAAAACAAAAATAAATGGTTTTATTTTAGATTTAATAAACGGATCCAATGCTGATCAAGATAGATTAATTAATAGAGAAAATGAAATGATAATTAAATTTTTAAAAACAAAACTAAAAGATGAAAAGATAAACTTAAAAGAATTTAACACAAAGGAAATTTTCACTATTCTATCACAATTACATCTAGGTGGGAAAACTCTCAAAAAAGATAGTAAAGCTTTTGATTATTATTCTGACGGGACAAACTTATTTGAGTATTTAAAAATAGTGATTGATATAGTGAATAAAATTGCTGAAAAAAAGTTAGCTAAACCTATAATTTTGATTGATGAACCTGAAATGAGCTTGCATAATAATTTTATAGATAGATTGTCAAAGAAAATTGCAAAAAGTACTAATTGTGGAGTTGAATATTTTATAGCCACTCATTCTCCAAGATTTACGAAACATTTATTAAAAAAAGAGAATTCAAATATATTTCATTTTAGATTAAAAAATGATTATTCAAGCATTTCAAAAATGAAAACTACTCAATTAGAGAATCAATATAATATTATTACTGATAGAGAAGCAAGTCTTTTATTTGCTAAAGCAATTGTATTTTTAGAAGGCGATTCCGATTTAGAGTTATTTTTAAATAAAAATATTTTGAATTTATATCCCTGTTTAAGTAAAGTAGAATTTTATCATAATTTATCAGAAATTAAAAAAGAAGCCCTGTTAACTCCAAATGAGAATTCTTATGCTGTTCCTCATTTATTTGTAGTTGATATGGATAGTGTTATACAATATAGTCAGAAAAGATTTATTCTTCAAAATAGAAATAGAGATTTAAATTTATTAAAGATTAAAAGTGAAGACTCAGATGATAATATAAAAACTAAAGAGAAATATTTATATGGAGCAGAAAGAAAAAGAATTTTAAAACACCATAAAAGAATTCAACGACTACTAAATAAAGATTATGACTTTGATAAGTTTTTATATACTGGAAAAGATTTAGATGAATTTAATTATCTGCAAGACCAAATAAAAAGCTACTTTATGGAATATAATATTTTTGTTAATTATACAACTATAGAAGGTGTTTTAATAAATAGAGCAAATTATGATATTTTTTATAAATGGATTAAACAGAGAAATAAAGGGGATAATTCATTAAGTGATGAATTAGAAATAATATTTGATAAGTATACAAAAGATCCTGAATTTCATGTTATAATATTTAGATTAATGGTAAAAGGAAAATTAAATAGTCAGAAAAAATTCGAGTATAGAAAAAATGATGATAATATTGATAGGAAAAATAAACTTATTGAAAAATATAAGGGAGAACTTGAAACTGAAGAAGCAGAAGAGATACTTGAAATTGTGGAAAGAGTATGGGGGAGTTTTAGTAAAACAGATGGCTGGATGACTAAATTTTTAAATTATTATTTTGATAGGTATAATAAAAATTTTAGTAAAGAAAAATTTGAAAATGATTTTCCTGAATTAACTAATTTGTTGAATAAGGTCAGTGGTCTTATATAATTTAGAAAAAATAGGATGAGTAGTAATTCCCAAACCGGTTATGTCACGGGAAACCCTGATGTATTTTTATTCTATGAGTAAGCTATTGATGGTCTGACATTGTAGAAATTTGGAAGGCTAATTGATATATGCAGAAAATAAAGCCAGGGTAATAAGTAATTACAATTTAAGCTACTCTTCTTGTGTTTTGAGGTTGAGCTTAACACATTAAGACCGCATTCGCGGGTTTTGAGAAGGTACTCATCCTATTTTTTATATATTGAGGTGGATTTTATTAAAGTATATAGTGAACAATATTTTTATAATAAAATATTGGAAGGAACTGATAAGGAAGAGTTATTAGAAATTATCTCAAATAAAGAAAATCATTACGAAAAAAATGAAATACCCAAAAATAATGGTAAAAGAATAATTTATAGTATTGATAATAATAGCCAATTATATAAAATACAAAAATATTTAGTTAAACATTTTGGTTCTTTAACAAATGTTGTGAAATCTAAATAGCATCCATTGAATTATGTTAGCTCTTTAATTTTTTAATTAACTCTTAAATACTTAGCAATGATAAATATACTCGGCGTTTTAAGTTTTCAACTTTGGGAACACCGTAGCCAATTCTTTTGATTAATTTGATTTTGTTGTTTAATCCTTCAGCAAATCCGTTGGTTATTCTAGTCTCAAAATAGTTAATAATATGCTGTTCCCAGCGTTTTACTGTTCCTTTAGCTCTATAGAAAAGATTTAGTTTAGACTGGCTGACATTTTCATACCAGTGATTTAAAGCTTGAATAGATTCTTTAACATCAGGTATCTGGAGTAAGTCTCTAAATTCTTCTTTTAGCTCCCATGCTTTTTCTAAAACAGGAGATAGTTTAAAGATCTCTATCAGCCGCTGGTGTCCGTCATCATCAAGTTTTTCACCAGCCATTAAAAGAGTGAGCCTTGATTTGTAGAATTTCTTTCTATTGGCAGCAGTCTGCTTCTTTTGTTCCTTGATTCTAAGCTTATCCAGGGCTTTATTGATAGCTGTGACAAGATGGAACTTATCAACTACTATCTTAGCATTAGGAAAGACAGTTTCTGCTACAGCTTTATAGGGACTCCACATATCCATTGAGAAGTATTTGATTTTTTCTCTAAGCTTCTTAGGCCAGCTATTAAAATACTCGATAAGATCCTTCTTTTTACGAGAAGATAGGACTTCAATTAGCTTACCGTTAATTGGATCAGTTAGAGCAACTGCGTATTTATGTTTTTTCTTGATTGCAAATTCATCAATACTGATAGCTTCAACTTTATCTAAAGTTTTAAGCTGGGCTTTTTCTATCATAGTATCTATTTGAGTATTAACTGAGTTTTTAATACTCGTATAGCTGAGATCATTTTCTCTTGCTACTCTTGAATAATCACGGCCATCAGTCTGTTTTAAAAGATAGAATTTAAAACGCTCAGTTTTCCTGGAATAACCAGGAATACTCTTAAGATTTTTTGGTATTGCTCTTTTGCCACAATGCTTGCAGCTATAGCGTTTTTTAACTATTTTAATAACAACTTTTTTATCTCTAAAAGGAACATCCTGAATACTTTGAGGACGCCTATCATGAACATTATCTGCCTTTTTACCGCAGATAGTACACTTAACATGATCTGTTTTGTAATCAACGATAAAAGTTAAATATTCTTCTGTTTGGATTAATTCTGTTGCCACAAGGTCTGGTAAATCTAATAAATCTGTGATAAGATTATTATGCATTTGCTTGACTCCTTCATTGAATTTTTGGTGTGCAAACTAATTAATTCAACAGAGTCAGGCAAATGCCTTTTTTTATTTAGATTTTTTTAGATTTACAGTTTTTTCTTCACAACATTAATTATACAACCAACATTTTTTATCTAAAATACCAATTGCTGATCATGTATACGGTTTTGTTAAAGATTATTCATATAAAGATTTTTTATCAAGGCATATTCATGATGAAAATAATAAAACATATTACTATCTTCGATTGGATATTAAAGACTTTTTTGGATCTATAAATTCTAACTTAATAGAAGAAACTTTAGATTATTACATAAAAGTTAACGAAGCTGACACTGCGAATTCAATAATTAAAATAATTAATGGTATTGTTACTTTAGAAAATTTTTTACCTCAAGGAGCTGTAACATCTCCTGTTGTATCTAATATAGTTTTTAGACAACTAGATATTAGATTGCAAAAGTATTGTAGGAAATTAGATATAAAATATAGTCGATATGCAGATGATTTATTATTTTCTTCAACTAATTCTAATTTACATCAAAATAATTTTTTCAAGAAAGTCAGTTATATTTTAAAAGATAAAGATTTTAGATTAAATTATTCTAAAACTATTAAAGATAAAAATGAAATATCATTAAATGGATTTGTGGTTGGAAATAATATTAGATTATCTCGAAAAAGGAAAAAAGATATTTCAAAAGTTTTATTTTTATATAACAATAAGCCAGATAATAAGTCTTTTGTAAGCTATTTAAATAAATATGAATTTTTATATAGAAATAAAATTGGATCAAGTTATTTTTTTAATAAAGATGATTTAATAAATTATTTAGCCGGTTATCGCTCGTTTTTAATTGATTGGATTCCTGTAAAAGAGGGTAGACATAAAGAAAAACATATTAACTTAATAGAAAACATAGAAGACTTATTAGAAAATATATCAGATGTTAATAATGAATATAATTAATGCATAATTATTTTTGTTAAGCTAAAAATGTGACGGCTGCTAATTAAAAAGTGTACCAGTTTTTGAACAATAATTTTTTACAATTTTCGGTAATTAAGATTTTATATCTGAAATTTTATAGATAAAATTATTAAGATATAACTAATTTATGTGATATATCATAAACTATACTCTCACCAATTAAGGTGAGATTTTTTTTGCAGTAAGTCGAGTACCTTCAAAAATTTAACTTTGGGATACTGCGGCAATTGTCCGGGAGAGAAACAGGCATTTTTATAGAGCTATAAAAAGTTCTGTTATCTAAATTTGTTGAATTTATTGAATTGATAAGTTTATTAAAGTATAATTAAGAAAAATTGAAGCGTGTTTTCCTAACTGAAAAAATTTTGCGAGGAGATTTCCAATGAAAATATTAATCACAGGAGCAAATGGTAGTCTGGGTTATCATTTAGTAGAAAAGCTAAAAGATAATAATGAACTTTATTTACTTGATCTAAACTTCGATAGATTAAATCATTTAAAAGATCAGAATAATATTCATTTTTTAAATACAAATATTTTAGACAAAGAACAAATATTAAACCTTGATTTTGAGCTGGATATAATTATTCATCTGGCAGCTAAAGTACATACTAAAGCTAAAACAGAAGCAGAAAAAGAAGAATTTTTTCAGATTAATACAGAAGCAACAAAGTATTTATATCAATTAGCTTTAAAAAAAGAAATTTCACATTTTATATTTATCAGCACCATTTCTCTTTACGGTAAAGAATTTATAGAGGTAAAAGAAAATTCAAGCCTGGATTATGAAGGTAATACTTATGCAGAAAGCAAATACTTAGCCGAAAAGGCCGGTTTAGATTTATATAATAATAAAGGATTACCACTAACAATTCTCCGCCTGGCAACCCTATATGGTAAATATGATAGAGGTAATTATAAAAAGTTAATTAACTTTGCTTACAAAGGGCTTTTGCCAATGGTAGGCCAGGGTAACAATAAAAAATCAATAGTTTATGTTAAAGATGTAGCAGCACTAATAACTAAGATCTTAAATAATAAAAGTACTTATGGAGAAATCTATAATATTTCTGAAGCTGATTATAAATACTCTAAAATAATGGATACAATAACAGAAGTATTTGAACAGAAAGTTTTAAAATTTAAAGCTCCAGAGATATTGATTAATCTTTATAAAAAGCTGCCTTTTGCTCTGCCGGTATTTAATAAGCTGGAAACTCTCTCAACAACAACTACAGTTGATAATAGTAAAATGATGAAGGAATTAGATTTCAAACCAGCATACAGCTTTAAAGAAGGACTGGAAGACGCAAAAGAATATTATAAACAGTAAGTCTTCACCCTATGGATATAAAATCTATAGGGTTATATTTTTATCTTTAAATTAATTTGAGAAAACTTTCACTAAAATACAGAAAAAATTATACTGACCAATAAATACAACTTATCAAAATAAAAAAAGGAGAACTTAATTTCTTGCTGGATTTTATTAAAGCTCAAAGTGAGGAAAAAAGAGATCTTTCTGATAAAATCTTAAATATCAAATCAGCAATTGTAACTATGAGTTCAAAAACTAAGAGTTTTATGGAATTTAAACTGAGGCAGAGCTATTTTCAAAATGAGGCTTTTGCTCTCGAAGACAGGCTGGCAGATAAAAAAAGAAATAGGGATAGTCTGCGGGATAGACTTTATCAAATAAATAATTTTAATGATGATATTTTAGAAAAATCACTTTCCTATCTCAAAGAAACTGGTGATCCTTATCTGAGAGAAGTAGACTGTCCTGTCTGTGGTGATTCTCATGAGAGAAAGGCTCTGCTGAGGAAAATAGAAAAGAAGCTGACTCAGGGCAGCAAAACGGTAAAAGAATTAAAAAAGAAACTCTTTCTGGAGAACCAAAAAGAAGACACAATAAAGGCCGAGCTGCAGGAGTTGAGTGATCAGTTTGCTGAGACTGTGGATAAAATGATTTCTGAATTAGAGACTGAAAAAGAAAGCTTTACTATAAAAATGTCAGTGACTCAGGATAGAATTTTAAAAGTAGAAAATGAGATTAAGGTGCTGCGGAGTAAATTAAATGAGCTGGATTACTTAAATCAGAATGCAGTTAGAATTATTGACCACTTTCAGATCGAGGAGCCGGGATTAAAAGATAATCTAGCTAGAAGAATCAACAGACTGAAAAATTTAATGATCAAAAATACTGAAGAGCTAAAAACAGAGATATCTGAGCTCCTGGAAAGAAAAGATAGCCTGGAAGCCGAGTTTAATAAATATAATCTGAATGCTGATTCCTGTTATCCGGAAATTCTGCAGCGGGAAAAAGAAAGTGAAAATATACTAACAGATTGTAAGCGAGCTCAGTCAAGAATCAAGAATCTGGAATCAGAACTGGAAAAACAGCAGGAAATGCTGCAGCAAAACAAAGTGAGGAAACAGTTAAAAGAGGTAGAGAATGAATTTAAAAAAGCTGCTGCTGAAAGAGAAAAAATCAAAAGAGGACTGGAGAGAGCGGAAAAACTCAAACTGGCTGTGCGGGATGTAGTTGCAGATCTAAATGATCAGATTCTTAAGGAGCAGGAGGAATTTATAAATAAGATTTTTAAGCGCATTTATCCTCATCCTTTTTTCAGGCAGATCAATCTAAAGACTACTGTCAGCCGTCAGGGAAGTAATTCTCTTTTGATCGAGTGTAAAAACAAAAGTGGAAAAACAATTGTCAATCCAGCTTTTACTTTCAGTAAGGCTCAGGTTAATATAGTTGCAATTAGTATTTTTCTTTCTATGGCTTTAAGACAGCAGTGCACAAAATTAAATACTATTCTTCTTGATGATCCATTGCAGAGTATGGATGACTTAAATATTTTCTGCTGTGGGCTATTATTTTGAGACTTATGATGAGGATGGGCCCGGGGTGAGGAGCTGGGGGATTTCATAAATTTAAACGTGGTAAGCTTTGGAAAGTAATATACAGAGAAGAAGAGCAACTTATAATACCAGCAGTAAAATTTATAAATAGCCTCCCGATAGAATATGGAATTTTTTTGAAATAAAGATTGCAAAGTTAATAGAATTCATATATAATTTAAATAGAAAGTAATAGCTAGAACTAAAGGAGATGATATTTATGGCTACTTCTTCTATTTTTGATAAATTTGTTATCGATTCTGATGAAAAATTAGAAATTTTGTTAAAACCAGTAAATGAAAAAGAAAAATATAATGTCCCTAAAATTGATGTGGAAAAAGAGATGGATAGGGGTGAAAAGATATTAGAGGAAATGTAGTATTGCTTTCATTAAATAAATTATTGGAAATGGCTAAAACTGATCCTAAAAAACAAAGGATTTTAGATAAAGCTATTTCCTTTTTTTATTGTGAAAGAAATAAAGATATAGAAAATTTTATAAAAAATGGAAGCAGAGGCTATGATAGTACTGCAGTTATGCTAGAAGAAAAAGGAATCACCAGGACTTATTTTCTAATTGATGAAGATGATTTTCAGGAAACAAATGAAATACTAGCTTATTTTTCAATTACATTAAAAGAATTAGAATTTACTGCTGATATATCAGGGAGTCGAGTGAAAAAGATTGATGGAATCAGTGGAAATCGTGATTCAGTTATTGTATATTTAATTGCCCAGTTAGCTAAAAATGATTTATATCGAAGTGAAATAAAAGGGGAAGAAATAATAGATAGAGTTATTAATATTATCGAAAGAAGCCAAAAACTTGTTGGAGGCAGAATTATTATGGTTGAATGTGAAAACAATGATTCTTTAATTAAATTTTATGAGGAACATGGTTTTAAAAGTCTACAGGTTAACAATAGTAATGGCTTACTTCAGTTAATAAGAAATTATTATAAATAAAAAATTTTAAATTATAAAGAGGTAAAGAGTTATTAAAAAAACTATAATTCATTTAAAACATCGATAAATCAGTATTTTTGTCGATTGTTTGAAAGCCCTGCGATTATAAAGTATAATTAAGTTGTTCAATATTTTCAAGATAATAACTATCATTACGGCAGGAGGACTATCATTGTTTTTTAAAAGACTACTTGATATCATATTTTCATTAATTTTAACAGTTTTATTAGCACCATTTTTAATTTTGATTGCTCTATTGATTAGGATGGAGTCCAAAGGAAGCCCCATATTTGCTCAGAAACGGGTCGGACAGCACAGTAAACCCTTTACTATTTATAAATTTAGAACAATGCGAATTGACACTCCAGATGTTCCTACAAACGAATTTAATGACAGGGATAAATACATAACTAAGATGGGAAAGTTTCTCAGGGTAACCAGTCTTGATGAACTGCCACAGCTTTTTAATATTCTAAAAGGGGATATGAGCTTTGTCGGACCAAGACCACCACTTTTTTCTCAGGAGGAACTGGTGGCCAATCGTAAAGAGCATGGAGTCGATAAGTTTAAACCAGGAATTACCGGCTGGGCTCAGATTAATGGTCGGGATGATATAGATGACGAGCAGAAATTTGAATATGATCTCTACTACAAGCAGAATCATTCACTAATTCTGGACTTTAAAATAGTTTTGATAACCTTTTTGCAGGTAATTAAACAGGAGGGCTTAATTGAGAATGGGGATTAAAACATTCATATATTTCTAATTCAAATTATTTAATTCATTTTTCAAAGTTAATATTTACCACAGCATTCATTCTCCTACTACTTTTTAAGAAGTCAGTAGGAGTTTTTTGTATCTTTTCACTATTATTGTCGAATTCATTGAATTAAAGTAGAAAGTACATTATAATATAAATAGCTATTTACAGGGAGAAATTTATATTATCGGGAGTTGAGTTTTAATGATTGAATTTTTATTGAAATTATACAAAAAACCGCGCTTAATTATTATTGACCTTTTCTTAGTTAATCTGGCAGTACTATCATCCTTTATCCTCCGCTTTGATGATGATTGGATGAGGTATTTTAGAGTTGAATATCTACTGGCCATAACAGTTATCTCATTTTTTATTCTATACTTTTCCTCACTCTACAACAAGATGTGGCAGTATGCCAGCATGTCAGAGCTTTATTCCATCTTTAAAGCCACAATTGCAATTAACACTCTTTTTGTAATCTATATTTACTTTTTTAGAGTTGGGTTTCCCCGCAGCATTATTGCCATCAATTTGATGTCAGATATCTTTCTGCTCGGAGGAATGCGTTTTGGTTTAAGATTATTAAAGGATTATTTAAACCGCAACCAGACAAATAAGTCTCAGAGCAGAGTTTTAATCATCGGTGCCGGAGATGCAGCCGAAATGATTATTCGAGAGATGCAGAAACACCCTGAAATCGGTAAAAGTGTAATCGGTCTGGTAGATGATGATCCCAATAAGCAGGCCTTAGAGATCCACGGGAATAAGGTTTTAGGTAAGAGCGAGAAAATACCGCAGCTGATCGAGGAGTATTCTGTAGATGAGGTAATCATTGCCGTTCCTTCGGCTGAAGGTAAGACAATTAAAAGATTTTATGAATTAAGTAATAAAAAAGATGTCAAGGTAGAGATTGTACCTGGAGTATATGAGATTTTAAAAGGTGACGTTTCTCTAAATCAGATCAGAGAGGTCAAGGTAGAAGACCTTTTAAGAAGAGACCAGGTTGATTTAATCTCTGATGAAATCTCTGCTTACCTTAAAAATAAAACTATCTTAGTCAGTGGTGGTGGAGGTTCAATTGGTTCAGAAATCTGCCGCCAGGTAGCAAAGTTTAACCCTGAAAAGATTGTTATCTTAGATATCAATGAAAATACAACTTACTTTTTAGAAAGAGATTTAAAAAATAAATATCCGGATTTAGATTTAGTCTCGATCATCGGTAGCATCAGGGATAAAAATAAGCTGGAGAAGGTTTTTAAAGAATATTCACCTGATGTGGTTTTTCACGCAGCAGCCCACAAACATGTGCCCTTAATGGAGACCAGCCCGGAAGAAGCTGTAAAGAATAATATCTTAGGGACCAGAAACTTAGCTCAAACTGCAGCAGAGTTTGAAATCGACCGCTTTGTCCTGATTTCAACCGATAAGGCAGTAAACCCCACAAATGTGATGGGAGCCTCTAAAAGAGCAGCTGAGATGGTTGTGCAGACTATTAATAAGAGGTCAAAGACTAAGTTTATGGCAGTCCGCTTTGGTAATGTTTTGGGCAGTCAAGGAAGCGTAATTCCATTATTTAAAAAGCAGATTGCAAATGGTGGTCCGCTGACAGTTACCCATAAGGATATAACCCGCTACTTTATGACTATTCCTGAGGCCTCACAGCTTGTGATTCAGGCAGGTGCCTTAGGTAAGGGAGGAGAGGTCTTTGTCCTTGATATGGGAGAGCCGGTTAAGATTATGGAGCTGGCAGAAGACTTAATTTCACTCTCAGGTTTAACTCCTTATGAAGATATAGATATTGATGTAATTGGCCTCCGCCCGGGAGAAAAACTTTACGAAGAACTTTTATGTGATACAGAAGATAATATTGCCACAGAACACGAGCGGATTTTTATTAATAACTTAGGAGCTGTAGATCAGGAATTTTTAGATCAACACCTGGAGCGTTTAGCAGAACTTGCAGAAAAAGCAGCCGGCAGAGATATAGTTGCAGCTTTAGTTGATCTGGTAGAGACCTATCAGCCGAGAAGAGATAATGTCAAAAAGATTGATTTTAAAAAAGATAAAAAGAGTTCTTAGTTATTTATTTGCTGGAGGTTGAGCACTATTAAGATAAAAACAGAGGATAAAAAAATTATTTTAAAAAGCTTATATTTTTTTGCTGATCTTTTTAGCATCAATCTCTCTTTTTTTCTTTCAACATTAACTTTTTATGGATTTAGTTTTGAGCATTATCTTGATAATTTAAGTGGGATAATATTTGTGGCTTCAGTTTTGCTAATTCTTTTAATTAGTATTTTCCAATTATATAAATTAGAGAGTAAAATTGAAAAACGAGATTTATTAATTAGAATAGCAGTAATTTTAGCAATTTTTATTCTGGTAATTAGTTCTTTTAATTATTTAGTTCCAACATATAATTACAGCTGGCTTTTTCTTTTTGCTTTTTATTTAATTACAATAATCTTTATCGTTGTTTTGCGTTTGTTTATTTTTAATATAGAACAAAAACTCAATACAGTTTTAAATATTGCAGTTGTAGGTGAAGTTGATGAAGTTAAAGAGCTTATTTCAAAAATTAAATCAAAGCCAGCTGAATATAATTTAACTACGGTAATTGTTAATAAAAGTGATAATGATTTAGCAAACACCTTAAATAATGACATTACTATATATTTTGGTTTTAAGTGGTTGGAGCCTACAGTAGCTCGTCTAGAAGATATAGATATTTTACTTCTGGCATATAATAATTTAGATGATAAGCTTAAAGCAAGACTATTTCATTTAAAAACACCTGCTAAAACTAAAATATATATAGTACCACAGAATTATGACCCAGAATTTTTTGATCCGGAATTAACAATACATTAATTATACCCGATCCACTCTCACTGGAATTATTAAATTTTGGTGGGAGATTTTTGTTTATATGCAGTAAGCTGGGTACTTTCATAAATTTAACTTCGGAATGCTTCGGAGTACTGTAAAATCTTTTTGACATTTTTACTAAAAGCAGGAAAAATTATACTAATCTAGAAATATAAATTAGTGAGGTATCAAAATATTACCAGGCAACTATTTCAAAGTAAAACTACAAAAGCAATCTTTAAGGATGTGATAATATAATATGCAGATTAGAAATGCTGAAAAATATATAAATTATTTAATTGAAACAATGTGTAATAATGGCATTATATCTGAACCAAAGGATGCGGGGAAGTTATTTGATAATAATAAGCTCCATAAAAATGAAAGTGGAGAAATAGTGGGCTGGATGATTTCTGCAAAAGAAATTAAATTTTGGGAAACTGCTTTTTTAGATGTTGATGAATATGCTGAATTCAGACAGTACAAAAAAATAATTGATATAACAACTTTTTCTTATCATTTTCAACCAAAAAATAATGATGAGCTTATAGAATATCGGGTAGATAAAGATCATGAAGAGGTTCATGCCAATCCTGCTGCTGGATCAAACCTTAATGATCATTTAAGTCCAACAGAATTAAAATTGGATATCAATAGTTTTAATTTGCTAATAAGTATTTTTGTTGCGATTAAATATATTAATTTTGAAAATAAATATCCATTGTATGATCAAAATGCTGAGCTTTATAATTCAATAATAGAGGGACAGGAGGGAAATTATTAATGGAATTAGGAGAAGAAAAAAATATTTATTATTTTAATGAGGAAGGTCAGAAAAATACAAATAAAGTTTTAGAATTGGTATTAAAGAAAGCTCAAGAGTTAGCTATAAATAAAATTATTATATTTACTTCAAATGGTGATACAGCTTTTGAATTAAGAAAACTTAATGAAAAAATTGAAATTATCGCAGTATCTTTTCCTTATAAACAGGAATTTAGTGTTAAGAATGAGAATGGTAAAAATAAAAAGGTTATTCCTGAGACATCTAAAAAGAAAGTACGGGAGAAGTTATTTGAGAATAATATCGAACTTGTCCAGGGAACAATGCCTTTTAATGAAATTATAATTCCTGGTACAAGAGAAATCAAAAAATCAACAATTGTAAATACCTTATCATTGATATCTAGGGGTTTATCTTTTTGTGTTCAGTCAGTATTAATGGCGACTGATGCAGGAGTAGTAGAAAAAGGAGAAGATGTTATTGCAATGAGTGCTGATACTGCAGTTGTTGTAAATTCAGCTAATTCGCAGTGGCTTTTCCATCCTGTTAAAGGTTTGCAAATAAAAGAAATTATTTGTAAAGCTCATAAAATATCACCAGAAAACAAAAAAGAACAAGGAGAGTAGTTTTCCTCCTTGTTCTGATAGTCAGTATTTTCTTCCCAGATATCCGATTCTTTTAATTCCCAGGGATCGCCACCATTTTCTTTAAAGATAATAAAATGGTGAATCCATGATTTAAAGTCTTCTTCTGTAACAGGTAACTCTTCATAATTAATTCCGTTCTGTTGATAGAATAGATAGAGCTCTTCTGAATCAATATTATATTTTTCCTGGAAATTTAACAAAACATTTTTTGAGTGTTCTGGTTCTTCGACAATTTCAAAAATATCTTCTAGATTTATATCCATAGAACCACCTCTTTCACTTACTGTAATTCTATTATAATAGCTGACCAATTAAATTGCAAGGAGTCGGGAAGAAAATTGTTCTAATCTAGATGAAGACTAAAAAGGAATGATTAGATGATTAAACAACAAATATTTTTAGATAATAAATGTATACTAACAATTTTTCATGATAAATTTGAAGATTATCCTGCGAATAAGAAAATAAAACAAAATAAAAAGGTTGGAAATTATCAAGTTAAGTTTTCAGAAGAATTTATCTGGGACAATGAAAATGAAGAAATTAAATATGATAAAAAAATAGCGGGATTTCTTGAAAGAGATAACAAGAAAAACCCTTATTCTACTTACTGCTGTAATTATATAGAGTATATAACTTATAATAAGCAAGGTTTAATAAATAATTTTTTAAAAGAAAAAAATATATTTAATAAAATTTCTGATTTCATAAGAGAATGGACAGGACTTTCTATAAAAAGAAGTCCCTATTTATTATTTAATACTTTAGTCTATAACCATATTCCTCTTGAAATAAAAATGAAACTTGATGATAGTGGTAATAAAGACAAAATAATTTTTGAAATTTTGGAAAATGATTTTGCGAATTTAATATTTATAGTTAAATTTAAAATTAATGATTTAGTTGTAGATAGTAAAAAATATATGGGAGAGATAAACGAGTCTTTTTCAGAAAAAGAATGGAATCTTTATGATCTTGAGGTTTATACTTCTGATGATGATCTGGTTTATGCTAATTATGATGCTTCATTTATATCTTCTATAAGTGTTAATATGAATATTGTTTCTAATAAAGGCTCAAAAAAATTAAATACTTCATCTAAAACTGTAAAACTTAAAAGTTATAACTCTGAGCCAATAGAAATTGGTGAGTTTAATCCTAAAAAAATAACAGATTATCTTTATCAGGAAAATTCAATGGCAAAAAAGTTCTCATCTCAAAAATTATTTCATTTTTTAACAGAGAATCAATATCATAAAGCATTAGATATTTTTGAAGATATAGCTGATAGCAGTAGCTATAATAATTTATGGATTTTTGATCCATATGCTATAAATTATAAGACAGAAGGTGGAAAATCTAAACTAGAAGATATTTATTCAGTTATTGCTAATACTCTTTCAATGAACAAAAAAATTGTATACGAATTTAATAATTCAGAAGAAGACCCCGAAAAGAGATTTGAAATCTGTAAAAATGAGTTTGAGGAATTTGAGGAGTCTATAACTTCTCTTAAAGATGCTGTAAATAAAAAAGGAGAAAGATTAAATTTAGAATTTAAAGCAACAACAAAGCATTTTCATGATAGATTTATTTTTTTAGAAAACTGTGAAAATATAAAAGGTTATATGTTGGGAACTTCTTTTAATTCATTTGGAGAGAATTACTCTACGATTATTGAATTAAGTTCTACGCAAGCAAATGATATTTTTGAAAAACTTAAGGCAAATCTTTTATCTGAAGAAAATAATATTTTTAATAAGGAAATTTAAATATGATTATTTATCAGGGTTCTGATTTATTGAATTATTTAGAAGAAAAACTAAATATTTTTAATTCTAATAATGTTAGAGTAATTATTATTGATAAATTCTATGATTTAAACCAAAGAACCAAAAAAATAATAGAATATATTAGAGAAATTCTTGATCTTAATAATCCCCTATATGTTAGGATAGTTGTCGTGGGGTTCAAAAACCATGTATAATAAATATAACGACAATAAATCCTAAGGAGAATTACTATGCCAAAAAATGTTTATTCTAAAGAACTTAAAGAATCCATATTCAAAAGACTGGCTCCGCCTAATGCTGAAAAAGTGTCTGCTCTAGCAAAAGAAACCAACATACCAGAGGGAACTCTCTACAGTTGGAGAACTAAAGTCTTAGAAAACAATCCAACTAGCAATAAAAAGTCAAGTAAATGGTCTTCCAGTAATAAGTTTCAGGCTGTTTTAGAAACTGCAAGTCTTTCAGAACTAGAAACTGCTAAATACTGCCGCGAAAAAGGCATCCATGTTGAAGAATTAAAAAGCTGGATTAAGCAGTGTCAGAACGCTAATGAAAATAAAT
>Ga0182234_10121_pt1 | contig 32447 bp, 31 predicted proteins | sample hydfratesGB_TM_A_FD_145595 | JGI IMG/M metagenome (GOLD analysis project Ga0182234, IMG submission 145595) | Subsurface microbial communities from deep shales in Ohio, USA - hydraulic fracturing test GB_TM_A | ecosystem: Environmental > Aquatic > Deep subsurface > Shale gas/oil reservoir >...
TATGCCTTCAGGTGCTAAAACCATATTGGCAGAGGCTCCATGTCAATGGCAAATCGGGAACGAAGCAATTCATTTAATACAATAAAATATTTTATATTAAATGCGACAACTTACTTGACAAACACCGATGACGACGAAGACGACATGGACGATGATGACGATAACGACGATATGGATGATGATGAAGATGATGATTAAAGAGTTTTTAGTTTTAATATGTGAATAGTAACTCCAATAGCAACTAAAATCAAGAAAATTCTAACATGAATTATATCCACAAGATAAAAAGAAATTGACAAGGTAAGATAAAGTAATATTAAGGACTTTATCTTATCTTTTTTCTTTACACCTTTATATGTTATGTAGTTATAGATATATTCCCCAAATACCTTGTGATTTATGAGCCAGTTATGGAGTTTTTTAGAACTTTTTAAATAAAAAAATGAAGTTAGAAGTAAAAAAGGGGTTGTAGGTAATACTGGTAAAAATATTCCTATTATCCCTAAGATTAAAAATAAACTGCCTAGTATTATGAAAATATATTTTTTTAAATTATTGTCTTCCATAGAATTCTCCTATAATTATGTGCAAAATTTTAGTTAGATTAATTTTATAACGACTTTTTCATTAATTCAAATATAATCTAGAAATTTTGGGCATTTTTTAAATATAAGGAAAAAATTTCTAATGAAAGGTTAATCTAATATTAATTTGTACTAGATTAATTTAAATAGTATAATTATTAACAGAAATAATATTATTTATTTTTAGTAATTTAATTATAGGAGGAAAAATGGATAACGGATTATTAAAAGAAGATGCAAAATCGAAATTATCAGGGAATTGGCCGAAAGCGGCTTTAGTCACATTTATAATTTGGTTGATTACCGATGCATTTACTCAGGAGGCTTTTGTTGAATTTAGTAGTTCAGGAAATACTGTTGTAAATCCTGGAAGCGGTATATTCAGCTTAGTAAGCTTGGTAGTTGCAGGACCTTTAGCAATAGGGGTAGTATATTTTTATATGAAAATAGAATCAGGAAATGATCCTAATGTAACTTTAATATTTGATGGATTTCAAGATTTTCAAAGAGGATTTATATATCATGTGGTTTCTACAATATTCATAATTCTATGGACACTGCTTTTAGTAGTCCCGGGAATAATAGCAGCTATAAGATACTCAATGGGTTACTATATAATGGTAGAAAATCCTGACGTAACAGCTATGGAAGCTTTAAGGGAGTCCTCAGAACTCATGAAGGGTCACAAGATGGATTTTTTCATATTTGTACTTTCGTTTTTCGGGTGGCTACTGCTTTCAGCCTTAACTTTAGGGATAGGATTTTTATTTTTAGTACCTTATTATCAAATGTCTAAATTGAATTTTTACAGGAAAATTAATGGTGATAGCAGACTGGGATACGATGACTTTTATAAAATGTAATTAAAAAATTCTAGGTTGAATTATACACAACCTAGAATTTTTTTGCTGCTCTTTATCTTCTATAAAATTTGTTGTTCATTTTTTTAATCTCATCCCAATTTAATTTTTCTAAAAGTTTCTCCACTAGTTTTATAGCTTCTTTATAGTCATCTAGGGAAGCATAATTGTAGTGTGTGTGGATGTATCTTGAAGGTATACTAAGAGCTAAAGTAGGTACTCCATTATTTGAAAGATGTATCTTACCGGCATTAGTTCCACCAGAAAGTCTTACTGCTTCTTGATATTTTATATTGTTGGTGTCTGCTATTTCTTTAGCAAATTTAATAAATCCAGGATGATAAATGCAAGATGAATCCCTATGTCGAATCTGAACTCCTTTACCTAAGGCAGCTTGAGCTGAATTTTCGTCTTTGAATTGTTCATCAGCAGGAGATGCTTCAAATACAATAGCTAGATCAGGCTTTGCCTTTTTAGCTGACACTTCTGCACCTCTAAGACCTACTTCTTCCTGCACTGATAAAGTCCCTACAATATTAATTCCCAGGTCTTTTTTAGATGAGTTTACTAAGGTTTCAATAACTGCTGCACATCCTAACCTATTATCGAAAGCCTTACCCATCATGATATTTTTAGGTTTCATTTCAAATCTTACATCGGGTACAATGGGAGCGCCTAGAGGTATTTTATAGGTTTCTATTACTTCTTCTCTTGAAGATGCTCCAACATCAATACGAAGTTCATTTATATCTATTTGCTTTTCTCTTTCAGCTTTTGTCATAAAATGAGGGGGTTTAGAAGCCACTATTCCCTTTATATACTCGTTATCAGAGTTTCTTATCATTACAGTATGAGCTGGTACGTTAGTCGCTATCCATCCTCCTAAAGTTACAAACTTTATTAAACCATTTTTTTCTATGGACTGGACCATGAAAGCAACTTCATCTAGATGAGAATCTATCATAATAGTTGGTTTTTCTTCCTCAATGTTAGAGGTTAAATACATGTTATTCATGGTGTCGCTTTCTATTTTTAATTCTTCTGAATATTTTGCAACTACATCCAAGACTTCTTCTTCAAAACCAGGAGCACCGTAAGCATTTGAAAGTTCTTCTATTAATTTTTTACTATCCATTAAAATTCTCCTTTGTATTTTATAGTTACTTATATTATTTATCACTAAATATCATTTGTCAATATTTCTAAACTTTATGTTATAATAAAAAAAAGGAGGTAGTGAAATGAAATTTGATTTAATATTAGAAAATGGTAATGTAATAGATGATAATGGAGAGATATATAAAAACAAGAGTATATACATAAAAGAGGGAAAAATAATTAAGATAGAGAAGTATAGTAAAGATGATGAATTTGAAGCGGAAAAAATTATTGATTGTACTAACAAATTCATAAGTCCTGGTCTTGTAAATCTCCATGTACATTCAGCTATGAACATATTTAAAGGTATAGCAGAAGATGTTGATGAGGACACTTGGTTTAACGAGGAAATATGGCCCTATGAGAGCAATATGACTCCTGATGATGTATATGTAGGGGCCTTAGCTTCAATACATGAGATGATTAATAATGGAGTTACAGCTTTTGCAGACCACTACATGGAAGGTGAAAAAATAGCAAAGGCAATTATTGAAACGGGAATAAAAGGTGATGTAGCTCTTACTATATTTGGAATGCTGGATAATTTTGAAGAAGAACTTAATAAAGTAGGAAATATCATTAGAGATAGAAAAAATGAAAATCCTAGATTAAAATTAAGATTTGGTCCCCATGCTCCTTATACATGTCCTGGGGATACCTTGAAAATGATTATTGATAGAGCAATAGAACTAGATACTGGAGTGCATATACATTTATCAGAAACCGAAAGACAGGTATTAAAGAGCATAGAAAATTCAAAGAAAACTCCTTTTGAGGTTATGAATGATGCTGGAGGATTTGAAGTTCCTTGTATTGTAGCTCATGGTCTTTGGATGAAGAAAGAAGATGAAAAGTTTTTAAATCAAAATACATTTATCGCAGCTTGTCCTAAAACCTATATGAAGTTAAGTTCAGGATACGGGACATTGTGGGATGATTTCCAAAATAAGCCTCTTGCTGTTGGTACCGACGGAGCAGCAAGTTCCAATACCTTAGATCCAATAGAACAACTTAGACTGTATGCTTTAATAGGAAAAATCCAGAAAAATGATGCAGAAGATTTTAAGTTAAAAGACATGTGGAAGATGCTTATGAGAGGCCATTATGCTTTAGATTTTAATTCGGGAAAAATAGAAAAAGGATATAGTGCAGATTTACTTGTATGGGATTTGAATAAAATAAATACCCTGCCTTTATACAATCCTTTGGCATCTATAATCTACAGTTCTAATTCTAGCAACATAACTTATAATATAGTAAATGGGAAAATATTGAAAGATAATGGTAAGGTTGATTTTCCAGATATTGATATTAAGGAAAAATTAGTTAAAACCTCAGAAGATATATTAAAAAGAAGTAAAGGAAAAACTAAATTAATATATTAAGATGAATTGGAGGAAACATGACAGGAGAATTATTAAAGGCATTCTTTCTTATATTAGCTGCAGAAATGGGAGATAAAACTCAGATACTGGCAATGGCTTTTGCAACTAGATATCCAGTGAAGAAGGTTTTATTAGGTATTTTCATTGGATCTTTTTTAAACCATGGAATTGCAGTAGCTTTAGGAAGTTTTATTTCGAGAAAAATCCCCCTTGATTACATACAAATTGCAGCTGGTCTTGCTTTTGTAATATTTGCAATATGGACATTAAGGGAAGAAGATGATGATGAAGAAGACAATCAAAAAATAAAATATGGACCAGTTATTACAGTAGCAGTAGCTTTTTTTATTGGAGAGCTGGGAGATAAAACACAACTTGCAGCTATTACCTTAGGTGCTTCTTCTGGATTTCCTATACTTACTTTAATTGGGACTGTATCAGGAATGGTTGTAATCGGGGGATTAGGAATAGTAATAGGAAAAACCTTAGGAGATAGAATTCCAGAGGTAGGTATTAAACTGGGGGCAGCTTCAATTTTTTTGATATTTGGTTTGTCCAAACTTTACACTAATATTCCTGCCAACTATTTATCCCTTTTATATGTTTTTCCCTTTATTTTTCTTCTAAGTTTAGTAATTTCTTATATGCTTTATAAAATGTATCAAAATAGAAAAGAAGGAAAAACTACACTATATTTGAAGAAGGCAAAAGAACTTCATGAGTACTACCAAAAAGCTAAAAAAAATATAAACAGTATTTGCTTAGGAGTAGATAACTGCGGTATTTGTGAAGATTCAAAATGTACAGTTGGGCAGATAAAAAAATTAATTGATAAAGGATTAAATGGTGATGACGTTGAAATAGATAGGGAACTTAATGAAAACTGGAAGGATAAGAATTTTGATGAAGCAAAGCTAAGGATAGCTTTAATAATGACATTAAACATTTTAAAGGAAAATTTTGCAGATGAATCTTATAATAATATTCATAGAATAAGAATTAATTTGGAGAAAATGATTTTTAAAAACCAGGTTGAATCAGCTCAAAATTGGGAAGAATATAAAATTAAGATGACAAATTTAGGGAAAAAAGCTGAAAAATTCATAAAAAATATTGAAAGGAACTAAAATGATAGAATTCGAAAAATTTAAATGGAGACTAACTAAAAAAGAAGACTTAGACTATGTAAAAGAATTAGAGAATAACGGATACCCCTACGTTTTAAAATGGGAAAAAAGTCAACACGAAAAGACATTGGAAAATGATAATATAAGGCACCTTATATTAGAAGAAAAGGGCAGTAAAATCGGTTACTGTATATTAGCCGGATTTACAATGGGCAATGATAGCATAGAAATAAAAAGAATTGTTGTAGAAGTAAAAAACAGAGGAATTGGAAGAAAAAGCTTGAAGGCAATTATCAAGTACTTATTTGAAGAAAAAAATGTCCATAGAGTATGGTTAGATTATCATCAATTCAATGAAGTAGGAGCTTATTTATATGAATCTATGGGTTTTATTAAAGAAGGCGTTCTAAGAGAGAGTTTAAAACTAGATGGTAAATACTACGACGTAATTGTGTTGAGTATGTTGGAAAAGGAATATTTTAATAAATAAAATTTAAGTTATCATAAAGTTAAACAAATAATATAATTAGGCATAGTCTGGATTTAGCTTATTTAATTAATTGATTTTTTGTTCTCGCAGGTATAAAATTAAATAAAGATAGGATTGTTAACAATCCAATATAATCTAATAAATTCTGGAGGATAAAAATGGAGAAAAGAAATTTTAAAAAAACGGAAATGCTTGAATTTAAATATCAAAATACAGGAGAACTAATTAGATTTCCTGTAGGTACAATTTATGGTAAAGAAGAAGGACCAACATTAGTGGTTTTGGGAGGAATGCACGGTAGTGAATTTTGTGGCATCCAATCAGCTATTGAGCTCTTCAATAAAATAGACCCAGAGAAATTAAAAGGAACTCTAATTGTAGGTACCATTTATAACATGTCTGCTTTTGTGAATCACACAGCTTTTTTAGTACCTCAAGATGGTAAAAATCCTATGTCTACATTCCCAGGTAAACTTGATGGAACATACGGTGAAGTAATGGCTCATCATTTTACAGAAAATATTTTGAGTAAAGCAGATTATTTTATTGAGCTTCATGGTGGGGATATTCCAGAAGCATTGACTCAGTTTGTAATGCAAACAAAAACTGAGGACGAAGAATTAAATAATAAAATAAAAGATATGGCTGAAGCTTATAATATTCCTTTAATAATAAATATTGAATCAAAACCATCAGAGAAACCCGGAGGAGCATTCATAAAAACTATACAGAGAGGCATACCTGCAATACTTACAGAATCTGGACAACAGGGTATACTAGATAAGGAAAACACTCAAGTTCATCTGACAGGGCTTTTAAATGTTATGAAAAAATTAGGTATGATTAATGGAGAAATTGTTGATAGTGTTGACAGGATTCAACTCAAATATAACGGTGCTATTAGAAATGAAACTCCAGGAATGTGGTATCCTTTTGTAGAATTAAATCAAAAAGTTAAGAAAGACGAAGTAGTAGGAGAAATCAGAGATTATTTCGGCAAACACATAACTGATATAAAGGCACCAATTGATGGTTTGATTACCGTTGTTAGAACTAGTCCTTCTGTAGGAGAGAAGAATGTTTTAGTTGAACTTCACGAGATTTTATAAAATAAAAAACAATTTTAGAATTAATGAATATGAATTTTAAATAATGGGTATATGTGATATAATTACACTATAATAAAGGAGGTGTAAATTTGCCAAAGAAATTTGAACCAGGTTGTAAAAGACCGGAGATTAAGAAACCAGAACCACAAAAAGAAGTTGTTGAAGAAAAGACTATGGAAACTAAGGAGGATGATATTAGTATGATCAAAGTAGGAAAACCAGCTCCAAACTTTAGTGCACCAGCTTATATTAAAGGTGAATTTGCAAATGTCGAACTATCAGAATACAAAGGAAAATGGGTATTACTTTGCTTTTATCCTGGAGACTTCACATTTGTCTGAGCTACTGAAGTATCAGCAGTTGCTGAAAAATATGAAGAATTAAAAGAGTTAGATGTAGAAGTTTTATCTGTAAGTGTAGATAGTATATATGTTCATAAAATATGGAATGATAATGAACTTTCAAAAATGATAGGAAAAGATATTCCTTTCCCAATGTTATCAGATCAAAGTGGAGATATAGGAAAACTATATGGTATTTATGATGAAGATGCAGGAGTTGAAACTAGAGGAAGATTCTTAATAGATCCAGACGGTGTAGTTCAGGGATTTGAAGTATTAACACCACCAGTTGGAAGAAATGTAAGCGAGTCTATTAGACAGCTTAAAGCATTCCAGTTAGTTAGAGAATCTAAGGGAACTGAAGCTACTCCATCAGGATGGAAACCAGGCAAGAAAACTTTAAAACCAAATCCTGATCTAGTAGGAAATGTATGGAAAGAGTGGAAGGTATCAGAAGCTTTTGATGATTAATGATAATAAAGTATAATAGCATCTCTATAGAGATGCTATTATTTTTCTAATTAAATTGACATAGACTAGGATAAGATTGTAAAATAATATACAAATACTTATATGAGGAGACTGACTATGGAAATCAACAATATATTATTTGCATTTATGCTAACACTCTTCGCCGGTTTATCTACTGGAGTAGGTAGTGCACTAGCATTTTATACAAAACAAACAAATGAAAAGTTTTTGTCAGCAGCTCTAGGGTTTTCTGCTGGAGTTATGATTTATGTTTCTATGATAGAAATTTTTCCAAAAGCTAGAGAATCTCTATCTGCTGTTGTTGGAGATAAAGCAGGTTTTCTATATACTACTATAGCCTTTTTTGTAGGCATGGGTATTATAGCACTTATAGATAAACTTGTACCAAATTATGAAAATCCCCACGAAGCAAGGGATGTAAATGATATGAAGGCTACTATGGAAATAAAAAAGGAATGTGATGGACAGGTTCAGGGAAATGGAGAACTTATGAGAATGGGTTTGTTTTCTGCACTGGCAATTGGAATTCACAACTTTCCAGAAGGATTAGCTACCTTCATGAGTGCAGTTGAAGATCCAGCTTTAGGAGTTAGTATAGCTGTAGCAATAGCAATACACAATATACCAGAAGGTATAGCAGTATCAGTCCCTATATATTATGCAACAGGATGTAAAAAAAAGGCGTTTAAATATTCTTTTCTATCGGGTCTTTCAGAACCTATCGGTGCAGTAGTAGGATTTTTCCTTTTGAGACAATTTATAAATGAATTGATGTTCGGTTTGATTTTTGCAGGAGTTGCTGGAATAATGGTATATATATCATTAGATGAATTGCTACCTACTTCAGAGAAATACGGCGAGCACCATATTGCAATAATGGGAGTTATACTTGGAATGATCGTAATGGCAGGAAGTTTAGTAATGTTTGCATAATGGAGGATTAGATGGATTATATTATTGATTTATTAAATGAACTAGGTGAAAGTTTTGGATTTTCTGAATTTGGAACTAGATTTACCATTATTATTTTAGTTTTTTTATTTGCAATTATTGTAAATTTAATTATAAAAAAAATTGTATTGAAAATAGTATATAAAAATGCAGAAAAAAATAGGTTTAAATGGGATGAATTCTTTAAGGATAGAAAGGTATTCTCAAGAATAGCAAATTTAGTACCACCCCTTATAATTTTTTTGTTTGCTCCTGTATTTAATAATTTGCAGAGCTTTGTTGAGAAAGCATCTTCTACATATATCTATATAATGATAATTTTAATATTTGATTCTGCTTTAAGTGCCTTAAATGATATTTATAAAACCTACGATGTATCTAAGGAAAAGCCTATAAAAAGCTATATACAAGTGTTAAAAATTGTTTTATTTTCTTTTATGAGTATAATAATCATATCAAACTTAATCGATAAAAGTCCGATGTTTATATTGAGCGGCTTGGGAGTAATGTCGGCGGTTTTAATGCTTATATTTAAAGATGCTATATTAGGTCTTGCAGCTGGTATACAACTAGCTACTAATGAAATGCTAAGAATTGGAGATTGGATAGACATGCCCCAACATGGTGCTGATGGTGATGTTGTGGACATATCTTTAACTACAGTGAAAGTAAAAAACTTTGATAAAACCCTTACTACAATACCTACCTACTCATTAGTTTCAAATTCTTTTAAGAATTGGAGAGGAATGCAGGAAACTGGAGCTAGAAGAATAAAAAGATCTATTTTAATTGATGTACATTCAGTGTTTTTCCTAGATGAAGAATGGATACAAAAAATGAAAGAATTTGATTTAATAAAGGACTACATAGGTTCTAAGATAGAAGAAAATGCTAAACTAACTAACATAGGTACTTTTAGAATATATATGCAAAAGTATATTGAAAACAATAAAAGTATAAGGTCGGATATGACAAAAATGGTGAGACAGCTTTCACCTACGGAAAAGGGTGTACCAATAGAGATATATGCCTTTACTGATACAATAGCCTGGGAAGAATATGAAAAAATACAGTCGGATATATTTGATCATGTGCTTGCAGTAACTGAAGAATTCGGATTAAAAACTTTCCAAGATTTATCTGGAAATGACTTAAAAAATATAAATAGGTAAAAATAAATTTTAGAAGATAGTTTTTCAAAAACTATCTTTTTTTATATGGATTTAAGTTATGGGTATATATAAAGCATAGATGAAAGGAGGTAGGAGATAATGGAATATATAAAAATGTATTTTATAACTTTAATTGTTTTTTTTGCAATAGACTTAACTTGGTTAGGGGTAATTGCAAAAAACCTATACAGGCAGCAGTTAGGATTTATTATGAAAGAAAATGTAAACTGGGTTGCTGCAATTAGTTTCTATATGATTTTTATTTTAGGAGTAGTTTATTTTGTTGTTAACCCTGCTATTCTAAATGATAGTTGGAGACATGCATTATTTATAGGGATGCTTTTTGGATTCATAACATATGCAACCTATGATTTGACTAATTTAGCGACTTTAAAAGATTGGCCCTTAAAAATAACTGTAATCGATTTAATATGGGGTACTTCCTTAGGAGGATTAACTTCTGTAATAAGTTTTTTCATAAACAGGAGATTTTTATAGATTGGAACAAAATTCATAATTATTCGTCTAAATTTGTATAGAAGGGAAGGAGGAATTATTATGAAATTTAATATCAAAATAGTATTTGTTTTAATTTTAGTATTATCATTAGTTATTTTTACTTCATGTTCTCAAGAAGAAGTTCCACCAGATGAGCCGGAAGAAAGTATGGAAAATACCAACCCAGAAGTAGAAGAAGATGAAGAAGAACCTAATTCCCATGAGGAAGAAACAGAGGAAGATGTTAATGAAGATGAACCGGTGAGTATAGAAATAGAGCCGCCGGAAGAAAGTGAAATTATAACTGATTCTGGTACTTATGTAGGAGAAGTTGATAACAATCACATTGAAATAAAAATATCTGGAGTTCCTGAAGAAATCTCAGCAAAGGTGTTTAGGATTGGTGAAGATATCAAAAATACAATACAAAATGAAATAAGTGCAGATGATCAGGTAAAATTCGAGTACTACTTAAATGAGGATGATGTAGGAGTAATTGTATCCATTGAAAAAATAGAAAACTAACATCAATGATTAAAACCTCCCTGCTTGGGTATAATATTAAAAAAGCAAGGAGGTTTTTTTAATGGAGATATATACAAGAAAAGGAGATAAGGGATTTACTTCAACAGTTGAAGGAGAAAAGGTTTCAAAGACGGATATTTTGCTTGAAACTCAAGGGAAAGTAGATGAAGTAAATGCAAATATCGGGCATTTAAGAAGCATTATTAAAGAAGATTTAGATGCAGAGGAAAAAACAGAAGTTGATGAATATTTAAAAAATGTACAATACAAACTTTATAGGATAGGAACTGATATTTCTTCTAGATTCAAACAACAGCATATAAGTAAAGAGGATGTTGATTTTCTTGAAAAGAAAATTGATTTTTTCCAAGAAAAAAGTGGTAAACTAGAAAATTTTATTTACTACAGTGGTAGCAGATCTGTAACCTATACCCATGTAGTAAGGTCAATTACTAGAACAGCCGAGAGAACCTTTGCTAAATTAATTCAGGATATAGATACTCCTTATGATTATAAATATGTAAATAGACTTTCAGATTTCATGTATGCTTTAGCCAGGTATATAAAATTTTTGACCGGTGAAGAGGATGAAATTGTGAAATAAAAAATAAATATAAAGAGATTTTTCAGGACACTTTGGAACAAGTGTTCTTTTTTTGCTTGTGTTTATGCTGTATAACTGGTATTTTAGTAAGTGAGGTGATTATAGAAATGGAAAAAACCATAAAACTTTCAAAGGAGAGAAAAAAAAGAGTAATAGATGATATTCAAGAATACTTTTACAGAGAACGAGGAGAGGAAATAGGTATATTAGCAGCAGAATTGTTTTATGAGTTTATTATAGAAAGAATAGGAGCTGAAATATACAATCAAGGACTTATAGATGCGAAAAAGTTTTTAGAAGAAAAAGCTGATGATATATACGGAATGATGAAATGAGGGGATTAGATGGAAAACATAGAATTATGGTTCATAGCAGCCTTACTAATATTTAATATTATTTTGTTAGTTGCAATATATTTTAAAGTAAAGAAAGACAATTCAGAAAAAGTGGCTAGAGAACTTAAGTACTTAATGAGTGAAAATAACAGAGAAATGATGGAAGACGTTTTAGTTCGGATATCCCAGTCGGAGAGAAGTCAAATAAAGGAGCTTTTAGACATGAAAAATGAGATTACAATATCATTCTCTGACTTCCAAGAAAAATTATCTAAAGATGTAAATTTAAGCAATACATATCTAACTGAGAAGTTAGGAAGCAATTTTCAAAATCTAAATGATAAAATAGAAGAACGATTGGAAAAGATAAATAAGAGAGTTGAAGAAAGGTTAAAGGAGGGGTTTGAAAAAACAAATGAAACTTTCTCCAATGTAATAGAGCGTCTTTCTAAAATTGATGAAGCTCAAAAGAAAATAGATAGTTTATCCACAAATATAGTATCGCTTCAAGATGTATTAACTGATAAAAAAAGTAGAGGAACCTTTGGGGAAGTACAGTTAAATCAAATTTTAACTTCTGTATTTGGAGAAAAAAACGATAAAGTGTTTGAACTACAAAAGAAATTATCAAATGATACTTTAGTAGATGCAGTACTTAAACTACCGGAACCAGTAGGTCATATATCAATAGATTCTAAATTTCCTCTGGAAAATTATCAAAAAATGACTGACAAGAACTATTCTGAATATGAAAGAAAAACTTTTGAAAAAGAGTTTAAAAGGAATGTGAGAAAACATATTAAAGATATAGCCCAAAAATATATTATAGAAGATGAGACATCAAAGCAGGCTATTATGTTCATACCGGCAGAAGCTGTCTTTGCAGAACTTAATGCTTACCATACGGATTTACTAGAATATTCAAGAAAAAATAAAGTTTGGATAGCTTCACCTACGACCTTAATGTCCATACTTTCTACTGTGCAGATTGTACTTAAAAATATAGAAAGAGAAAAATATACAAGTATAATACATAAAGAATTAAAAAAATTAAGTGTAGAATTTAGAAGATATAAAGAAAGATGGGACTCTTTATCAAATGATATTAAGAAGGTTAGTGATGATGTTGATAAAATATACATCACATCAAATAAAATAGAGAAAAAATTTGATGATATTAACAAAGTAAATATTGAGGAATTAAAAGAAATAGATAAGTTAGAAGAAATAAATTAAGATGAAAAAGTATGTATAAAAAAATCCCTGCAAACCTTTTCTTAAAATCCTTGCAGTATTGAAGGTTTTAATATAAAATATAAAAATAGCACGAGAAGAATTCTATATAGAAAGAGGAGGAACGTTGATGAAAAAATACAGCAAAGATAAGATCAGAAACTTAGTATTATTAGGCCATGGTGGAAGTGGAAAGACTACATTAACTGAAGCTATCCTTTATAATAAAGAAGTAATAAAGCGTATGGGTAAAGTAGAAGATGGCAATACAGTATCTGACTTTGACAAAGAAGAAAAAGAAAGACAATTCTCTATAGGTTCATCAGTTATACCGGTTGAATTCGAAGGAACAAAATTCAACTTCATAGACACTCCTGGATATTTCGATTTTGTTGGTGAAGTGTTTGCTTCTATGACAGTTTCAAGTGGAGCTATTATAGTAGTTGATGCTAGTTCTGGAGTTGAAGTAGGAACTGAAAAAGCTTGGAGATTTGCAGAAAAAAGAAATGTACCAAGAATTATATTTCTTAACAAAATGGACAAAGAAAACGTTAAATTCGAACAGGTTCTTGAAGATTTAAGAGAAAAATTAGGTAAGAAAATAGTACCTTTTGCTGTACCTATAGGAGAAGAAAAAGATTTCAAAGGATTTGTAGATATAGTATCCAAGCAGGGATATGTATTTGACGGTAAAAAATGCGTGGAAGGTGAAGCAGACCAGGCAGCTTTAGATAAAGCTGAAGAGTTAAGAGAAACTCTTATGGAAGCTGTAGCCGAAACAAACGAAGAAATGCTTGAAAAGTATTTTGCTGGAGAAAGCTTTACTGAAGAAGAAATAAGAGAAGGTTTAAAAGCAGCTGTTAATGCTGGAGAACTTGTACCAGTAGTAGTTGGTTCAGCAGTAAAAACCATTGGTGTTAGAGAATTAATGCATGTAGCAGAAGAATGCCTACCTACTGCCTTAGACAAGGGTGCAGTAGAAGGTGAAAAAGATGGTGAAGTTGCAGAGATTCCAATAGATGAAAATGGACCTCTAGCAGCCTTTGTTTTTAAAACAGTTATTGACCCATATGTAGGAAAAATATCTATTTTTAAAGTTGTTTCAGGATGTATTAAAAAGGATATGAATATATATATACCTAATAGAGATGAAACAGAAAGAGTTGGCTCGGTATTTAATATAAGAGGTAAAGAGCAGATAGAAGCAGACGAAATATGTGCGGGAGATATTGGAGCTACAGCTAAATTAGAATATGCACAGACTGGAGATACAATATGTTCGGAAGATGTTATAATAAAACTTCCTGAAATAGAATATCCTAAAGCATGCTTATTTAGAGCGGTAGTACCAAAATCTAAAGAAGATGAAGAAAAAATAGGAACGGCTCTTCACAGGTTGACCGATGAAGATCCTACCTTCATATATACAAGAAATAAGGAAACTAAGGAACTACTTATAGGTGGTCAGGGCACCATGCAGCTTACAGTAGTTACTAATAAAATGAAAAGAGGATTTAATGTAGAGGTAGACCTCTACGAGCCTAAGGTTGCTTACAGAGAGACTATTAAGGGTAAATCCGACGTGCAAGGAAAACACAAGAAGCAGTCAGGTGGAGCAGGACAATACGGAGATGTACATATAAGATTTGAACCATGTGATGAAGACTTTATTTTCGAAGAAGAAATATTTGGTGGAGCAGTACCTAAACAGTACATACCAGCTGTAGAAAAAGGGCTAAGAGAAAGTTTAAACAAGGGACCTTTAGCTGGATATCCTGTTGTTAATGTGAAAGCTATTCTTCATGATGGATCTTACCATGCTGTTGATTCAAGTGAAATGGCATTTAAGGTAGCTGCATCCCTAGCCTTTAAAAAAGGTATCAAAGAAGCTAAACCAATACTATTAGAACCAATAAACAGCGTAACTATAGTAGTCCCAGAAGATTACATGGGAGATATAATGGGTGACATGAATAAGAGAAGAGGAAGAATCTTAGGTATGGAACCAAAGGCAGACGGAACTCAGAAGATAAAAGCAGAAGCACCTGAAGCTGAAATGTTTAACTATGCTATAGACTTAAAATCCATGACACAAGCAAGAGGATATTTTGAAATGGAATTTTTAAGATACGACCAGGTACCAGCAGAATTACAGGAAAAAATTATAAAAGAAGCTAATTTAGAAGAAGAAAATTAAAAAAACAAAAACAGAATACACCCTAAAAGTATATTTTGAATATGCTTTTAGAGGTGTATTTTTATGTTAAATATTATTTAATCTAAGACATATAAAAAAATTCTAATTTTACATAATTGTTTTTTGATATATAATAGAAGTATATTTTATTTAGGAGGACATCAAAATGAATTATACAGAGGGATTAAACGAAATGCAAAAAAAGGCAGTACTTCATGACAAAGGACCGGCTCTTGTTATAGCTGGAGCAGGTTCCGGTAAGACTCGGGTGCTGACAAGACGTATAGCCTATTTAATAGAAGAGAGGAAGGTTCACCCAAACAGTATATTAGCAATTACCTTTACAAATAAAGCGGCAAAGGAAATGAAAGAAAGAATTGCCGAACTAGTTGATTTCGATATAAACTACATGTGGGTTGGTACATTCCACTCTATTTGTGTGAGAATTTTAAGAAGATTTATTGAAAAATTAGGCTATGAAAGAAACTTTTTAATATTTGATGCTGATGACCAGAAAATAGTAGTAAAAGAATGTATTTTAGAATTAAATTTAAATACTAAAAACTACAATCCTAATGCTATAAGAGGACAAATTAGCAATTTAAAAAACAGTAGAATTTCTCCGGAAGAGTACATTAAGGAAAACCACAGTCTCTATAGAGAGAGAATGATAGGTGAAATTTATAAATTGTACAATGAAAAACTTAAGAAAAGCAATAGCTTAGATTTTGATGATCTTCTGTTAAAAGCATTAGAACTGATAGAAAAACACGAAGACGTTGCAGATTATTACAAAAATAAATTTGAACATATACTAGTAGACGAATATCAAGACACCAACAGGGTACAGTATTTACTGGTTAAAAATCTAGGTACAAAAAAAGAAGGAAACAGCAATGTATTTGTAGTTGGAGATGAAGACCAATCTATTTACGGGTGGAGAGGTGCTGATATTCAGAATATATTAGATTTTGAAAAGGACTTTCCTAATGCTGAAGTTATAAAATTGGAAAGAAACTACAGGTCTACCAAAAATATATTAGATGCAGCAAACTATGTAATTGAAAATAATGAAAATAGGATTGGTAAAAATTTATGGACTGAAGATGATAAAGGCAGTTTAATACAGCTTTACGAAGGAATGGATGAAACCCAAGAAGCTGACTATATTGTTGAAAGAATTTACAATGAAAGAACCGTAAGAGATACACCTTACAAAGATATTGCAATTTTAGTAAGGACTAGAGCCCAGACTAGAGCAATCGAGGATAAGTTAAAACTTAAAGGCATGCCTTATAAGATAGTAGGTGGTCAGGAGTTTTACGGAAGAAAAGAGATTAAAGATATACTTGCATATATAAAATTAATACAAAATCCTCACGAAAACTACAGTTTTAAAAGAGTGGTGAATTTGCCACGAAGAGGGATAGGAGCTAAAACCCTAGAAACTTTAGAAGAAAAAGCAAATGAAAAAGATATTTCTCTTTTTCAACAAGCTGAAATTAGTCAGGATTTAAGTATATCTCAAAAAGCTAAGGACTCCTTTGAGGAATTCACCGATTTCATAAAAAAATTCAAAAAAATTTCTGAAGAAGAAAATATGCCTTTAGACGAGCTTGTAATAAATGTATATGAGGAATCAGGATATAAAGACCACTTAGAAAAAGACAGAGAAACTGTTGAAGGTAAAGGAAGAATAGAAAATATTGAAGAATTTGTATCGGCTGTAGCAGATTTTCAAGAAAACAACGAAGACAGTAATTTAGAGGATTTTCTTGCATACATATCTTTACTGACTGACATTGATAAAACTTCAGAAAAGGACGATGCAATAACCATAATGACTGCCCATGCAGCAAAAGGGTTGGAGTTTGAATTAGTATTTGTGGCAGGATTAGAAGAAGACTTATTTCCTATAAGACGAGACGATGATAATGAAATGGAAGAGGAGAGAAGACTTTTTTATGTAGCACTTACAAGGGCTAAAAAGAGAATTTACCTATCTTATGCAACTACAAGAAGAGTTTTCGGTAAGAATATGAGCCGACAGGTATCTAGATTTATAGATGAAATTCCTGATGATTTATTTGACCAGAGGGAGATAAAGAAAAATATAAAACAAAATAAACTAACGGAAAAAACTGCTAGTAGAGGCTTCTATCAAGAAAAAGAATTTTTCAAAGGATATACCGGTATAAGTAAAAAAGATAACAAAAATTTCCAGGAAAGAGAAAGTGAAGAAGATTTCAAACCTGGGGATAAAATAGCCCATAAAAAATGGGGTCAAGGTACTGTTGTTCAGGTTAAAGGTTCAGAAATAACTGTTGCTTTTAATAATATAGGAACTAAAGTAATGGTTATGCCTTACGCACCGATTAAAAAAATATAATAGGAGTAAGAAATTGGATAAGAAAAAAAGAATTGATGAACTTGTTGAAAAATTAAACGATTATGCATACTACTATTATAACTTGGATAATCCTAAGGTTTCTGATAAAGAATACGATGAATTATATGATGAACTCCTTGAACTTGAAAAGGAAACTGAATATGTATTAGATGAATCTCCAACTCAAAGAGTTGGAGATAAACCTTTAGATAAGTTTGAAAAGCATGATCATAAAAGTCAGTTGTGGTCTTTAGATAAAGCCCAGAGCTTTGATGAACTTAGAAAATGGGATGAAAGAGTAGATAAATTAATAAAGGAATACAACGGAAGCAGTGAAGAAAAGTTACCTGAAAAAAAATATATTTTAGAGTATAAGTTTGACGGGCTTACTATAAACCTCACTTACGAAAACGGATTGCTGACTCAAGGAGCTACAAGAGGTAATGGAGAAACGGGAGAAGCTATACTGCCTCAGATAAAAACAATTAAATCTATTCCATTAAAAATAGATTATAAGGACACTATAGAAATACAGGGGGAAGGTTTGATGCCTATATCTGCTTTAGAAAAATATAATGTAGAAGCAGATGAACCTTTAAAAAACGCAAGAAATGCTGCAGCAGGAGCCTTGAGAAATTTAGACCCTAAGGTTACTGAAAAAAGAAATTTAGCGGCATATTTTTATAATGTTGGATATATTGAAGGTAAAAAATTTGATACCCATCTTGAAATGATTAACTTTTTAAAAGAAAATAGGATACCGGTATTCAAATATTTAAAAAAATTTGATGATATAGAAAATTTAATTGAAGAAATTGAAGAAATTGATAAAACCAGGAGTAATTTAGACATATTAACCGATGGTATGGTTGTGAAAATTAACGACATGAAAACTAGGGAAGTATTAGGAAATACTCAAAAATTTCCTAGATGGGCTGTTGCTTTTAAATTTGAAGCTGAGGAAGTAACTACCATACTAAAAGAAGTAATATGGAATGTAGGAAGAACGGGCAAAGTAACACCTAGTGCAGTACTTGAGCCGGTAGAAATAGCTGGAGCAACTATTCAGAGAGCTACTTTAAATAATATTGAAGATATAAGGAGAAAGAATGTAAAAATTAACAGCAGGGTATGGTTGAGAAGATCAAATGATGTAATCCCGGAAATATTGGGAGTTGTAGATGAAGACCAGGAAAATACTGAAGAGATAAAAATGCCTGAAAAATGCCCTGCGTGCGGTACAGAATTAATTAAGGATGGAGTACATTATTTTTGTCCCAACAAATTATCCTGTAAACCTCAGCTTGTATCTTCCATAGTACATTTTGCCAGTAGAGATGCTATGAATATTGAAGGCTTTAGTGAAAAGACGGCTTACCAACTTTTTGAAGAGTTAGATATTAAGAATATACCCCAACTTTACGATATAAAAAAAGAAGACTTGCTTAAATTAGAAGGTTTTAAGGAGAAAAAATCCCAAAATCTAATTGATGCATTAGATAAAAGTAAAGACTGCAAACTTGAATCCTTTATCTATGCATTAGGAATACCTAATGTAGGGATAAAAACAGCTAAAGATTTGGTAAAAGAATACAAAACTCTGGATAATTTAAAAGAAGCAAAAAAAGAAGAACTAGAAAAAATAAAAGATATAGGGGAAGTAGTAGCTGAAGAAATATACAAATTTTTTCATGATGATAATATTTTAGAAAGCATAGATAAGCTATTGGAAAAAGGAATAAATCCAACATATGAAGTAGAAGAAGATACTGTCAAAAATATTTTTACAGATAAAAAAATAGTTATAACAGGAAGTTTTAAAACTAAACGTAAAGAAATAAAAGAATTCATTGAAAACTCCGGCGGCCAGGTTACAGGCTCTGTGAGCAGTAATACAGACATACTTCTGTTGGGAGAAAATCCCGGGTCAAAATATGATAAAGCAAAATCTTTAGGGGTAAAAATCATTGAAGAAGTAGAATTGAATGAATATTTAAAGGCTAATGAATAAATAAATATTACATTTCATTAATAATAGTTAAGACTTTCTTAATTGCAATTTTGCATATAATAGAATAAATTAAGATATGGATAATTTTATAAAAATAGCAGCACATTAAATACTAATGTGTAAAAAAAGCGGAGGTGCATTGATGTTAAAGTATACAGTTAAAAGATTTGGTATAGCTATTTTCACATTAATAATTATTATTACAATAACATTCTTTTTAATGCATGCAATTCCAGGAGATCCTTTCCAGCAAAGCAGGAGGATACCTGAGGAAATACTTGAAAACATGAAGGTTAAGTACGGTTTAGACGAACCTCTTATAGTTCAGTATTTCAAGTATTTAGGTAATGTATTAAGAGGAGATTTAGGTGACTCTATGTATTATAGAGGAAGGTCAGTTAATACTATATTAGCTGATTCATTTGCAGTTTCCGGTAAACTAGGACTGATGTCCATTACAGTTGGAGCCGGGTTAGGAATATTTTTTGGAATTGTAGCAGCATTAAATAGAAATAAGTTTTTTGATTATTTCGTTATAGTGCTGGCAGTAATTGGAGTATCTGTTCCAAATTTTGTTTTCGCAACTACCTTCCAGTACATATTTGCTTCTAAACTTGGATGGTTTCCAGTATCCAGATGGGGTACTTGGCAGCAGGCAGTACTACCTGTAACAGCTCTAGGGTTTGCATATATAGCATACATAGCTCGTATGATGAGAACCAGTATGCTTGATGTTATAAATCAAGACTATATTAAAACTGCTAAAGCTAAAGGTTTATCTGGAACACAGATACTGTGGAAACATACAATTAGAAATGCGATACTACCAATTGTTACGATACTAGGAGTAGCAGTTGCAGGTATAGTAGTAGGATCCCTTGTTATAGAGAATATATTTGGTATTCCAGGTATGGGTAAATATTTTGTTCAAAGTATTAAACAGAACGACTATACTATGATAATGGGAACTACAATATTCTATGCAATAATACTTATTGCCATGATGTTTTTAATAGATGTAGTTTACGGACTAGTTGATCCTAGAATTAGATTGGATTAGGGGGAAGAAGATATGGCAGATATGAATTTAAGAAAAGAAGATTTTGAAGTTGTAGGTAAAGACCTAAAATCTTCAGAAGAAATAGTAAGAAAAAGTTTGACCTACTGGCAGGATGCCTGGATGAGGTTAAAATCAAATAGAGTAGCACTAGTAGCATTGAGTATCATTATTTTAATGGTAGGAATGGCTGTTTTTGCTCCTATGATGACAGAATATTCTTATGATGAACAAAATTACGATGTTATAAGTCAACCACCGAACTCAGAACACTGGTTTGGTACAGATGAATTAGGAAGAGACTTATTTGCTAGAAGCTGGCAGGGAGCTAGAACTTCATTATTCGTAGCTTTTGTTGCAACTATTATAAATGTTACTATAGGTGTTATATACGGAGGAATTTCCGGGTATTTCGGTGGTAAAACAGATATAGTAATGATGAGAATCATTGAAATAATATATTCTATTCCGAGACTTTTATGGGTAATATTATTATTAGTTGTAATGAAACCTGGGATTAAACCTATAATTATAGCGATTGCTATAACAGGATGGGGTGGTATGGCCCGTGTTGTTAGAGGTCAGGTACTTCAGCTTAAACAGATGGAATTTGTCCTTGCGGCAAAAACATTAGGTGCAGATACTGGTAGAATTTTACTTAAGCACCTTATTCCAAATACTATGGGACCAATAATAATCAACTTAACTTTCCAGGTTCCATCAGCAGTATTTACTGAAGCTTTCTTAAGTTATTTAGGACTGGGTATACCGGCACCGGCAGCAAGTTGGGGTTCTTTGGCTCAATCAGGAACTAAGATGATATTATTATATCCTCATATGCTTCTATTTCCAGCTGCATTAATAAGTATATTTATGCTTGCATTTAATTTACTAGGTGATGGATTAAGAGATGCTCTTGATCCAAGACTAAGAGCGTAAGGGGGATTATTATGAGTGAAAATAAAAATGAGAAATTAAAAAATATAACTGAAAAAGAAGATGTTTTATTAAATGTAAAAAACCTACAAGTTTCCTTCGATACTTACGGTGGAGAAGTGAAGGCTGTTAGAGGAGTTAACTTCAAGTTAGATAAGGGAGAAACCTTAGCAGTAGTTGGAGAATCCGGTTGCGGAAAATCAGTTACGGCACAATCCATTATGCAGCTTATACCTATGCCTCCAGGAAGAATTAAGTCCGGAGAAGTATGGCTTGATGGTAGAGATTTATTAAAGTATTCAGATAAGGAAATGGAAAAGGTCAGAGGAAAGGAAATAAGCATGATTTTCCAAGATCCTATGACATCTTTAAATCCTACCATGAAAGTAGGTAAGCAGATTATGGAAGCTTTAATTAAGCATCAAAATATGTCAAAATCTGAAGCAAAAGATAAGGCTGTAGAGATGCTAAAACTGGTTGGGTTACCAAACCCAGAAAGAAGAGCAGAACAATACGCTCACGAGTATTCTGGAGGTATGAGACAGAGAGCTATGATTGCAATAGCACTATCTTGTAATCCAAAACTATTGATAGCAGATGAGCCTACTACAGCACTGGATGTTACTATTCAGGCTCAGATAATGGACCTGATGGCTGATTTACAAAAAAAATTAGATACGGCTATAATACTAATTACTCATGATTTAGGAGTAGTTGCAGACGTAGCGAAGAAAATTGCGGTTATGTATGCAGGGGTAATAATTGAATACGGAACATATAAGGATATTTTCTACAATCCAAAACATCCTTATACATGGGGATTGCTCTTATCAGTTCCTAGACTGGATGTTAAAAAAGATTTAAGACTTGTACCGATTGAAGGAACGCCTCCAGATCTAATTGCACCACCTAAAGGGTGTCCTTTTGCAGCGAGATGTGAAAATGCAATGAAGATTTGTAAAGAAAAAATGCCTGAAGAAATTAAGGTTAATGGAAGCGAAGAAGGCGAGCATTTTGCAAGATGCTGGTTGTATCATGATTTGGCTCCAAAAGTTGATAACCCTGTAACAAAAAGGAGGGCGAAATTAAATGAATGAGACGTTAATTAGCGTAAGAGATTTAAAAAAATATTTTACCGTTAGAGGTGGGAAAACTCTAAAAGCAGTTGATGGAATATCTTTCGACATACATAAAGGTGAAACCTTAGGTCTTGTTGGAGAATCCGGATGTGGAAAATCTACAGCTGGTAGAACAATCGTAAGGCTTTATGAAGCTACAGGTGGAGAGATTATTTATAAAGATACAAACATTAACAAATTAAATAAAAAGCAGCTTAAAGATTATACAAGACATGCTCAGATGATTTTCCAAGATCCTTATGCCTCTTTAAATCCTCGTATGACGGTAACGGATATAGTTGGAGAGGGAATCGATATCCACAACCTATATAAAGGGATGGAAAGACAGAAGAGAATATATGAAATACTTGAACTTGTTGGATTAAGCAGGGAACATGCCAACAGATTTCCTCACGAGTTTAGTGGAGGGCAAAGACAGAGAATAGGTGTTGCTAGAGCTTTAGCAATAGAACCGGATTTCATAGTAGCAGATGAGCCTATTTCAGCCCTAGACGTATCTATCCAGGCCCAGGTAGTTAACCTACTTAAAGACTTACAGGATGAGTTAGACTTAACATACCTATTTATAGCTCACGACTTAAGCATGGTAAAACATATTTCTGACAGAGTGGCAGTAATGTATTTAGGTTCTATAATGGAGTTAACTGAAAGTAACGAACTTTACGATAATCCTCTACATCCTTATACTAAAGCCTTAATGTCGGCAGTGCCGATACCGGATCCTGATGTTTCTAGAGCTAAAAAGAGAATTATTTTACAAGGGGACGTACCTAGTCCTATAGACGTACCTACAGGATGTAAATTCCAAGGAAGGTGTCCTATAGCAGAAGATATATGTAGAGTGGAAGAACCAGCTCTAAGAGAAGTACTACCAGGACATGAAGTAGCCTGTCACATGGTAAAAAAACCTTAAAAGTGAACAAATGTTAAAAATATGTAAATTGACAAAAATGTAATAAAATAATATAATTTATTATATTCAATAACCGACAAATCTAACATGTCGGTAAAAATAAAGGACATATGTCCTAAAATTTATACAAGGGGGAATACTTAGTATGAAAAGAAGAATATTAGCATTAATTTTAGTAATGTCATTAGTATTCACATTGGCATTAACTGGTTGTTCTCAACCAGCAGAAGAACCAGCAGAAGAACCAGCTGAAGAGCCAGGAGAAGAAGAACCAGCTGAAGAACCAGCAGAAGAACCAGCTGAAGAACCAGCGGAACAAGTATTAAACTTTAACTGGGGTTCAGAACCACCAAACTTAGATCCTCAAACTACTACCGACCAGGTATCATTTTGGATTATCAATGCAACATTAGAAGGTCTTGTAAGACTTAATCCAGATGGATCTATTGGTGAAGGTTTAGCAGAATCTTGGGACATTAGCGAAGATGGATTAGAATATACTTTCAATTTAAGAGATGCTAACTGGTCTGATGGAACTCCAATAACTGCAGAAGATTTCGCATATGCTTGGTTAAGAGTTCTTAACCCAGATACAGCTGCACAGTATGCTTATCAGTTATACCACATAAAGAATGCAGAAGCTTACAATACTGGTGAGTTAACCGACCCAAGCCAAGTAGGAATTGAAGTTGTAGACGAGAAAACACTTAAGGTTACATTAGAAAGAGAAACACCTTTCTTCTTAAGTTTAATGTCATTCATAACTTACGTACCTGCTCAAAAGGCAGCAGTTGAAAAATTTGGTGAAGACTATGCATTAGAAGCAGATCAAATGGTTTATAGTGGACCTTTTGTAATTGAATCATGGGCACATGAAGACAGTTTAGTATTAGCTAAAAACCCTAATTACTGGGATGCAGATACTGTAAAATTAGATAAGATTGTCGGAACCATGATTACTGAAAATAATACGAGAATGCAGATGTACGACAATGGTGAACTTGACATAGCAGGTGTACCTGCAGAATTCTTAGACAGATACATTGATAGTCCAGAATACGTATCTCAAACTCAAGCAACAACTTGGTATTTACAGTTCAACATGGATGACGAATGGTTTAGTAATCCTAAGATGAGAGAAGCTTTTGCCCTTGCAACAGATGCTGAAACTTACGTAAACGTTGTACAAAATGGACTTGGACAAGTAGCTGAAGGACATACTCCTCCATCTATGCCAGGTGCTAATGGTAAATCATTTGGTGAAACAAGAACAAGTGAGTTACCAGGTTATGACCCAGAAGAAGCAGCTAGATTGTTTGAAGAAGCACTTGAAGAAGAAGGTATAACTAAAGAAGAATTTGAAGAAAAAGTTACTATTGTAGCTGGAGAAGGAGACACTTGGTCTAAGATAGCTCAATTCTTCCAAAGCCAGTGGAAAGATACTTTAGGTGTTGAATTATTTATAGAGCAAATGTCATTTGCTATGAGACTTGATAGATACAACACTGGAACTTACCAAATCACCTATGCTGGATGGGGTGGAGACTACAACGATCCTCTTACATTTATGGATATGTGGGTAACTGATGGTGGAAATAATGATGCTAATTATAGCAATGCTGAATATGATGCATTAATTAAAGAAGCTATTACAGGCTCTGGAGATCGGAGATATGAAGCTATGGCTGAAGCTGAAGCTATTTTAGCTGAAGAACTTCCAATCTACCCAATGTATCACCCATCTAGAAACTTAGTAATTAAGCCTAAGGTTAAAGGTTTAGCTAGCTATCCAGTTGGTTCAGACTACGACTTTAAGTGGACTTACATTGAATAAGATTTAAGACTTTAAAAATAAAAAGGCTGTCTTTACGGCAGTCTTTTTTTATGTTAAGATTTAGTGAAGCTTTTAGTAAGGAGATATTTTATGGAAATAGGAAAATTACCGAATAAATTATTGGAAGAAATAATTATTTCAAATATTAATACCAGAAGAAAAGAAGTAGTTGAAAGAGCAGGAGTAGGTAAGGATTGTGCAGTCATAGACTACGGCGAAAACTACTGTGTAATATCTTCAGATCCTATAACTGGAGCATCTAAAAATATTGGTAAGATAGCAGTAAATGTAGCATGTAATGATATCGGTGCAGCAGGAGCGGAACCAAATGCCCTACTTATGACTATACTAGCACCTAAAGGTACAAAACAGGAAGAAATAGAGAGAATAATGAAAGAAGCAAACGAAGCAGCTGATAATATTAATGTAGAAATTGTAGGTGGACATACGGAGGTAACAGATGCAGTTAATAAAATGGTCCTATCTCTAACTGCACTGGGAATTAAAGAAAAAAACCAAAGGAACGATCCCATAAAAACTGGAGATGTAGTATTAGCAAGTAAGGAAGTAGGCATTGAAGGAACATCTATCATATATACAGAAAACAAAGATGAATTAGATAAAAAGTTATTTAATAATGAGGGTTTATCCTCAGAAAAAATCAAAAATTATATTAATTTATTAAGTGTAGTAAAAGAAGGAGTAATCTGCGGTAAGCTTGGATCGAAATATATGCATGATATAACTGAAGGTGGAGTATTTGGAGCTTTATGGGAAGCTTGTAAGGCTAATGAAATAGGTTTAATTGTAGAGGAAGATAAAATCCCACTTTCAAAAGAAACTAAAGAAATTTGTTCTTATTTTAATATAAATCCTTTCAGACTTATTTCTAGTGGCTCAATGCTAGTTATAACGGATAGAGATAGCGGTAGTAAAATGATTGAAGAATTAGAAAAAGAAGGAATAAATTTACAAATTATTGGTGAAGTTGTTGATAATAAATCATGCATAGTGAAACTTAATGATAAAACATATATTATAGATGAACCTGAGAGTGATGAACTTTACAAAGTTGTGACAAAATAAGGAGGAAATATGGCTAGGATTGATGGAAGAACTTTTGATAATATTAGAGATACAAAAATAATTGATGAATATTTGATACATCCCGACGGATCTGTATTAATTGAAATGGGTAAGACTAAGGTTATATGTACTGCTTTTATTGAAGATAAGGTACCGGGATTTTTAAGAAACACTGGTAAAGGTTGGGTAACAGCAGAGTATGATATGCTTCCCGGATCTACTGAAATCAGAAAGATAAGAGGAGTAAAAAGAGGTAAACAGGACGGAAGGTCTCAAGAAATTCAAAGATTAATAGGAAGGTCCTTAAGATCCGTAGTAGATTTAGAGGGTTTTGGTGAAAGAACTATTTGTATGGATTGTGATGTTATACAAGCTGATGGTGGAACTAGAACAGCAGCTGTAACTGGAAGTTTTATTGCTATGATTAAAGCTTTAAACAAATTAAAAGAAAAAGGCTTAATTGAAAAAATACCAGTAAATTCTTTTGTCTCTGCTGTAAGTGTAGGAATAGTTAATGAGGAGAATTTACTTGATTTATGCTACGAAGAAGATAAAAACGCTAAAGTAGATATGAATATAGTAATGACTGACAAAGAAGAATTCATAGAAATTCAAGGTACAGGAGAAGAAGCTCCTTTTTCTATGGGTGAATTGATGAATTTACTTGATTTAGGCAAAAAAGGTTGCCGAGACTTATTTAATATTCAAAAAGAAATATTAGGAAAAGATATTTCCAAGGAAATTGTGGAGGCATAATGGAAAAGATAATACTTTCATCAAATAATACCGACAAAATAAAAGAAATAAAAGAAATTTTTAAAGATTTAGATGTGAAAGTTCTTTCAAAGAAGGACTTAGGTTTAGAAAAACTAGAAGTTGTTGAAAATGGTAAGACTCTCGAAGCAAATGCATTGAAAAAAGCTAGAGCAATTCGGGAAGTTGTTGAAGGATATATAATAATAGCAGATGATACCGGACTTTTTGTAGATGCATTAAACGGTGAACCAGGCATACATGCTGGACGATTTAGCGGAGAAGATGCAACCTATGATGAAAATAATGAAAAACTCTTGAATGAATTAAAAGGCATTAAAGGTAGTAAGAGAAGTGCTTATTTTATGACTGTAGCTGCAATAATAGATAAAAAAGGTAATGAACATTTGGTAAGAGGAGTTTGTAAAGGGAGAATATCTGAGAATTATAGGGGACAGGGTGGTTTTGGATATGATCCCCTGTTTATACCTGAAGGATATTCTGAATCCTTTAGAGAAATGGGTAGAGAAAAAAAGAATGAAATAAGTCATAGGAAAAAAGCTTTAGAAGAAGTTAAAATTAAAATAAGGGAAATCATAAATGAGGATAGCAGTAATTAGTGATACTCATCGTATTACCAGTAATATAATAGAAGAATTGAAAGAAAAAACTTTTGATCTAATTATACATTTAGGTGATTTTATTAAAGATGCTGAAAAAATAGAAGAAATACTAGAAACTGAAGTAATAAAAATTAAAGGAAATTCTGATTTCAGAGAATTTGATGGTGATGAGGAAATAGTTAAGACTTTTGGAAACAAAAAATTTTTATTAACCCATGGACATAAGTATGGAGTAAAATATAGTCTAGATAATCTTTATTATAGAGCCAAAGAATTAGAAGTAGATGTAGTTTTATTTGGTCATACTCATAACTCTTTTAACGAAAATATTGAAGGAGTCATATTTTTCAATCCAGGAAGTCCTTCAAATCCCAGAGGAAGTTTTGATAAAACGTATGGGATAATTGAAATTAATGATTTTATAGATTCTAAAATCATACATATATAAAAATGCTCTCAGAAAAAAGTCTGAGAGCATTTTTTTAATCTTCATTTAAATCGCTTATTTCCATTTCTTCTTCTATTTCACTATATATTGTAAATTTTGTAAAACCCTGTTCATATAGCCGGTTGAGCTGCTTGCCCATTTTGTTTCTTCTTTCATATAAACCAACTAAATAATTTTTGCTTCTAAATCTATCCGCAGCCTTAATGACGGAAGCAAAATTATCTTTTTCATCGTAAAGCATTACCAGTTTCTCTTCGCCAGGAACTTTAAATTTTTCCTTAATTAACTGATTAGCTAATCTTTCAAATCCAATGGAAAATCCAATTGCCGGGATTTTTTCGCCAATGAAGTTGCCTATCATTTCATCGTACCTTCCACCACCAGCAATAGAATAACCTAAATCCTTATAAGAAATTTCAAATATTGAACCTGTATAGTAGCCCATACCCCTAACTAGGGTAAAATCAAAGATAATTTCGTAATTTTCTTCTCTTATATCATTTACAGAATTAATTACTGTTTCAATTTCTTGTATTACATCTTTAGATACACCATAATTAGGTAAAATTTCCAATCCTTTATCATTAATCTCTTCCATTGCTTGAAGTATATTATCTATTTTTGATTGACTGTACTCTTTTTTTAACAGTTCTTTTTTAATGCCTTCTAAACCAATTTTATCCAATTTATCTAAAGTAATAGAAACATTTTCAAAATTGTCTTCTTCAAAGCCGCAGCTTAAAATTACATCTTTTAAAATTCTCCTGTCGTTAATTCTGACAACAAAATCCTTTACGTTAAGTTTTGTAAGAGCCTTAGCAGTAGTAGATATAAGCTGTATTTCAGCCATTTTTGTATCGTCACCGATAATATCTATATCACACTGTTTAAAACTCCTATATCTGCCTTTTTGAGCTCTTTCCGCCCTGAAAACATTACCTACCTGCATAGCTTTAAACACCATAGGAAGGTCAGCTCGACTGTTGCAGTAAAATCGGCTTAATGGTACTGTAAGGTCATAACGTAATCCTAAATCTGTTAATTCATCTATTTCGATAGGATCTTCACTTACGGCTTTTTTTAATTTTTTTCCTCTTTTTAAGATTCTATAAATTAGTCTAAGATTGTCACCGCCATCACTTCCCAGCAGACGTTCTATATTTTCGACTACCGGAGTTTCAATTAGTTGAAATCCATCTTTCTTATATGTTTCAATAATAATTCCTTCAATATAGTCTCTTATTTCTTTTTCCTCCGGCATAAAGTCTCTCATGCCTTTTGAAGGATTGACATTTACATTCATAAAAACCTCCTATAATTCAAATTTATTGTATGAATTAGACTTTAAGTCTATATAAAGCATTTCATTTCTCAGTAAATCACCTTTTCCAGTTAGAAGTTTTATTAATTCATTAACTTCTAAAGAAGCTATTAAAGATGCGATATGAGGAAGATTACCCATAGGTTCTTTTTTAAAATCTTCATCATCCTCTTTAGATTGGTATATTTTTGAGATGGTTTTATCTCCAGGCATCACTACAGAAATTTGGCCGTACCAACCACCGATAGCTCCATGGATTAATGGAATTTCGTTTTTTTCAGCAAATTCTTCTAATAAAAATCTTGTTTTAATATTATCAACAGCATCAATTATACAGTCTACATTTTTAGGCAGTAAATTATCTATATTTTCTTCAGTGATTTTATTTTTAATTCCAGCAAAATCAACCTTTGGATTAATCAACTTTAATCTTTTTCTTGCTTCATTTACCTTCCATAAACCTAAATTCTCAGTAGTAGATAGCAGCTGACGGTTAAGGTTTGTTTCATCAAAAATATCACCATCCACAGCGGTAATTTTTTCTATTCCTATCCTGCTTATATACTCCAGGATATTTCCGCCTAACCCTCCACAACCAACTACACAAACATGGGAGTTATTAAGTTTTTCAACATCTTCAGCAGATAATGCATTTAAATTTTTACTATATCTTTTATCCATATTATCACCTTTTTCATAAAACTATAATATAGTATAACACAAGATTATAATTTTTAAAAAAATAATTTATTTTTGCAAATAATTATTTATGATATACTAATTATATACTAATTTATAAAAGGGTGAAATAATGAAAAATAAAGGTTTTATAAGAGTCGGTGCTGGTGTACCTAAAGTTAAGGTAGCGGAAGTAAAATATAATAAAGAACAAATTATTAATAATATAAAAAAAGGTAAAGAGAATAATTTGGATGTATTGGTTTTTCCTGAATTATCCCTTACAGGATATACATGTGGAGACCTGTTTTTCCAGAATTTATTAAGGATGAATAGTGAAAAAGCTCTAATTGAAATAGCTGAATATACTAAAGATATTGATATGATTGTTTTTGTAGGGTTGCCTTTATTTAAAGATGGGGCTTTATACAATTGTGCAGCAGCTCTTAATCGGGGTCGGATATTAGGAATTGTTCCAAAAACTTATATTCCAAACTACGGCGAATTTTACGAAAAAAGATGGTTTTCCTCCGGGGAACAAATCTCAGAAGACTATGTAAAAATTGATGGTAAAGATATAAAATTTGGCAAGGATATTCTTTTTAGGTCAGAAAGGGAAGAATTAATAGTAGGAGTTGAAATATGTGAAGATTTGTGGGCTCCTATTACTCCAGGGCAAATACAATCATTGAGCGGAGCTAACCTTATCGTGAATCTTTCTGCATCTAATGATATAGTAGGAAAAAGTATATATAGAGAACAGCTGGTAAGACAGCAGTCTGGCAAATGTATTACAGGGTATGTATACACTTCAGCTGGTTACGGTGAATCTACTACGGACTTAGTTTTTGGAGGGAATGTAATACTTGCTGAGAATGGAAAAATCATTGAAAATGATAAAAATTATTCTTTAGAAGAAAAGTTTATATACAACGATATCGATATTGATAAAATTAACCTTGATAGAGCTAAAAACACAGTATTTAATGATTCTAAAAACTACAAAGGAAAATATCGCTATGCTGAATTTGAAATTAATGAGAAGATAGACTTTAATCTTAAACGTGAAATAGATGCTTATCCTTTTGTACCTAAATATGAAGAAGAGAAAGAGGAAAGGTGTAGGGAAATATTTAATATTCAAACTATGGCTTTAGCTAAGAGAATTGAGCATATTAATACTAAAGGATTAGTAATAGGTATATCCGGTGGCTTGGATTCTACTTTAGCCCTTCTAGTATCAGTAATAACAGCAGATAAATTAGGAAAAGGCAGAAAATTTATCAAAGGTATTACAATGCCGGGATTTGGTACTACAGACAGAACTTACAAAAATGCTCTTGGATTATTAAAAGAACTCAAGGTTGATTACGAAGAGATAAGTATAAAAGAAGCTTCCCTTCAGCATTTTAAAGATATAAATCATGATAAAAACAATCACAACGTAGTTTATGAAAATACCCAAGCTAGAGAAAGAACTCAGATACTAATGGACAAAGCCAACCAAATAGGTGGAATTGTAGTAGGTACAGGAGATTTATCTGAACTAGCTTTAGGATGGGCAACCTATAACGGTGACCATATGTCTATGTATGGAATAAATGCTGGTATTCCTAAAACTTTGATTCGGTATGTAGTAAAATGGGCTGCAGACCATGAGTTTAAGGGAAAGACAAAAAATATACTTTTAGATATTTTAGATACTCCCGTTAGTCCAGAACTGTTGCCACCGGATAAAGAAGGAAAAATAAAGCAAAAGACAGAAGAAGTAGTAGGTCCTTATGAACTTCACGACTTTTTCCTTTACAATACCGTAAGAAATGGGTTTACCCCGGATAAGGTTTATTATTTAGCTAAAATAGCTTTTGAGGGAGTTTACAAAGATAAAACTATAAAAAAATGGTTGGAAAACTTTTATAGAAGATTTATCACCCAGCAATTTAAAAGGTCCTGTATTCCTGATGGGCCTAAAGTTGGAGGAGTTGCTCTGTCACCAAGAGGGGATTGGCGCATGCCGAGCGATGCTGATGTGAATATGTGGCTTAATGAAGTAAAAAGAATCGATTAAAAAAAGGGGCTGTCGGAAAACAAGGAAATTTAGCTCCTGACTTATAAAAAAATGAAACCTGCTAAAAATACAGCTTTTCACAGTTGTAAATATTAGCAGGTTTTATGCTTTGAGAAAAAGTTTATTAATT